>Ga0102945_1000178_pt1 | contig 20474 bp, 16 predicted proteins | sample SalPonred_H2O_MG_FD_78207 | JGI IMG/M metagenome (GOLD analysis project Ga0102945, IMG submission 78207) | Salt pond water microbial communities from South San Francisco under conditions of wetland restoration - Salt Pond MetaG R2_restored_H2O_MG ...
ATCATCGCATAGCTTCTTTATGCCACTAGTTACAATATAAACCCAGAATAGGTCCCACATAATAACAACGGCGTCCATTAATAGACCACCCAAGCTTCGATTAAAAAGACCCCCGAGACGAGAAATTGTCTTAAAAACTATAGTAACAATGGCGATTATCCAGTAAATGTGTGCGGCAGGGCACATATCTTTAGTCAGCTTGTCAAACATTATATTCTTAGATGAGATTTTATTCAAATCTTATCCGAGTATTAATTCTCATTATAATTGAGTGATTTATAGAGGAGCAACAGAAGAGCCAGCTAACGAATAGCTGCGAGGTAAATTAGTAGGAGTTGGCTCAATAATCTTGTAATTTTGTCCAATAGGCTGGACCAATGGAGAAGGATTAACTGGTTGTTGGTGCCCCATATAACTACTAACAGCTCCCTGTAGCTTAAACTTCAAGTCTCTACCAAAGTTAATAAGCTCTTGTGGACCAAATCCTCCTTTATATGAACGTCTTATTTTCCTATGAGTGGTTTTAGACTTACGTCTATGTGTCACTCTCTTTCCTCCCTTCTTATGCTTCTTTATCTTATGTCTCAATGTCTTTCGCTTTTTCCCACCAAATTGTCCAACCTCAGGCACAGCAATGTCAACTCCACCAACTGCTATTCCATTAGGGCTCAACTTATAAAAATTTGACATAGTTGCTCCTTGAGTATCTCCACCATTAGCAGCAATAACACCAGGCCATGTGTATGGTTTGCTCCCATCCCACGCGTAGCCTACTGGACCTGCGCCAGGACCATAGCCACCATACATTCTATTTCTTTTTACTCTACGTAGGCTATGTCTTTTTTGTGTCCTATTTCCTTTCCGCATTCTATAAATACTTCAAAGATATTATTCAATATCAACATGAGTCAACATATGACGGCGACAACAAGGCATTTTTAGACCAAGCTTATCCAATACTTGCCCTTCAGGTGTCTTCTCAACGAATTCACGAGTTAAATAGACAACTGTCTCAGGATCCTCACCCTTTGATAACTTAATTTTACGAACCTCCTTAAGGTAATATTCATATTTGTTGGCAAGAACTTTGCCACACGTGAAACACTTGACTGGAATGATCATCTTGACTGAGAGCTATATACTTAGCATATAGTTTTCATATATCAATTTTCTTTCAAAAACAATCTGCCTAAATGCTGTTCTATTCAGGACAATCCCCTCTACAAATACCTTTGTGGTGATAATGTTTGACATTAATATCATTCAAGTTATCATCTGAATAGTAGGTCGGACCAAACTTGTTTCCTCCAACGCATTTTTCGCTATTAAGCCAAATACAACAACTTGTAGCGTTACAGCTATCTTTATTAAATGCTTGGCATTTCTCATGTAGGACATTCGGATCACTTAAATATTTATCACAAAATGCTTCTGGGCCTTTGAAGCCTTCGACAATAACTTGTCTGACTAACTGTCTTGGTCTACCATTTTTGTCGATATCCATATTGATATTATAGGTAGTAATAATCATCATTACAATCAAAAGAACAATAACGACTAAAAAGACTTCTTCCCAAAAGATTCCCAACCAAGAGGTTATTTCGTTAAAAAGCACGCCACCTTCTTTTGTGAAAACCACCGACATAATTAATAGCGTAGCAAAGAGAATAAAATAGAACGCACCATTTGCTTGTAATTCAATCGCTGCCATTTATAGTAGATACCTATATTTTCTCTACTAAGTCAGCGGCACTACCACTTGCTTCCCAGTCAAAGTTCTTTTCTTTGCGAATTGTGTTTCAGTTTCATGAAACTTGTTGTGACACTCTTCGCACACTGTTAAAAGGTTAGCTAGATTATTTTTATGAATGTGTCCTATATTACCATCCGAGTCAGCGTGTTTCTGATGCTGAAGATGATGAACTTCTGCTCCTTGCTTTCCACAATTCTCACATTTTCCAACAATCTTCTTCCGATTAAAATGACTTCCTTTCAACTCTAAAATACTTCGTCCTGATTTATTATATTTATTTCTTAGCTCGTGTGCTCTTTCAAGAAAAGATGTCGGCAAATCTAATGCTTTACATACTTCCAATCCATACATTCGATCACCTGCTCCTTCTTTGAGTTTGCGGTCATACACTAATGAGTCAAGAGTTCGATTGTAGGCTACAGTCATATGATATGGTTTGACCTTTTCCAATTTCTTAACTTCGTCAAACTCTACAATCTCATGAAAATGTGTAGCAAAAATAAAACTACAACCTACATTATCCAGTTGTTCTATTCCAGCTGCAAATATACTTAGTGCAGAATCACTCTCAGTACCACTACATAATTCATCTCCCAAAATTAAACTGTTCTTGTCTGCCATCTTAAGAATTGTTCGCAATTCTATCATTTCTACTGCGAACGTAGACAAACCTCTATGTATATTATCATTGCCAAGGATACGCGTGAAAAGTGATTTGTATGGAGAATACTGGAAGGAATCACAAGGAACATAAAGTCCTGCTTGAGCCATAATAACTGTTATTCCGATTGACTTAATTAGACTTGTTTTACCTACCGCATTCGTGCCAAATAATAGCATACCATTTATATCTTCACCGAGTGATAAATTATTAGTTACATAAATCTCATTAGTCTGAATATGTTCAATCAATGGATGCCGCAGTCCAGTTGCTTTTAAAAAAGAATCCTCTCTTTCTATAATTTCTGGTTTACAATAGCGATAGTTTGACGCAATAAAGCAACGAGCTTGTAGCAAATCAGAATGTCTTATAAAATCCGCGGCGTGTGTCATATCTTTTGAATAGGTCAATAACTCTTCACATACCTTCCTATGTGCTATCATTAGTTCGTCAAGAAAATACTGTTTATTATTTCGAATATTATCCATATAACTCTTAATTTGTGTGCTGGTAATTACACAATCGCTTTTGCTTGTAGCATCTTCAATGGTCAATGAACCTATGTCAAACTCAAATGGCTCATTAGAAGCAGTCACTAGTTGTATTTTATCTTGTTTTTGTTTTGCCAACTCACATTTCAAAATAGCTCCTCTACGTTTAGTAGCAATCAAGGTTGAAGCTACTGTAGGAGTCTCATGAAGTTTTACTAATTCACCTTTGCCTTTTGAATCTGTCTTATTGATTAAGGTGTGGAGATAAAAACGAATTGATTCAATATATTCTTGAAGACGAATCCCTCCGATACAAGAAGCATCCAGTGATTCATAATAACCTTCTTTTATGTAACACGTTCCCTTATTTACGCATTCAGCTGAATAAGTAGCAAATGACTGAGAATCAATATCTTTGGCTTCTTCTAATCGAACATGCGTGTCAACAAAATTACAAATTGTTTCTAAACAATTACCCAGCTTAGCAACTCCCATGTTGCTTAAATACGCATCAAGCTCTTTAAAACACGAACAATCATGGAGAAGCTTTTCTAGTCTTTGAACTGCCCTACAAGTTTCATAAATATGAACAATATCCTTAGGTGTGCACCGTTTTAATACAAGCTTACGAGAGAGCTTTTCAATATCCTTTACATCACGTAGAATAAGCCTAATCCCTTCCCATACTCCATTTGACAAAGCAACATCAGTAGCATCATAATGTTTCTGTATTTGACTAGCATCGCAAGATGGGTTTAACAAAACATTCATAAAAGTTCTCTTTCCACCGGCAGATACACATGAGTTCAACAAAGATGATACAGAATTCAACTTTCCATTAGATTGTTCACTATTATTAAGAATATTCAATTGCTTTAATGAATGATTTGCTAAAACCAGTCGGGTTGTAAATAAAATGCTTTCTGGAAGCTGTATCTTGGATGCTAAGTTTGGGTTATGTGAATAAATGTAGTTAAGTAGAAATGTAAATGCTTGAAAAGCAAATGTGTTTCCTTGATATTCAAAAAACATAGTTTCGATATTTGGTACATCAGGATAAAAAGAGCGTAATGTGTCAAGTTGAAATGATTGTTTTTCAGCATTCTTTGCCTTTTTAGTTAGTTCCAGCGTTAAATCATTCAAGTCAATGAATCTAACAGATTCTTTTTTCATTCCAGAAAACTGAACAACTTCATTTTTTTTCTTTTCGTCAAACGTTGTAATAAAGATGATCTCAGTAGGATTATAAACACTAACACATCTTTCAAGCTCGTCATACGCAGCAGGGCTATGTTTATTTTCTGTTTCGTAAGAAACAAAATAAGTTCTACCAGTATAAATATCTACAACAGCAAGACCAATAGCTAGACAGCCAGCCAAACGTCTAACCCTGGTTGTTTCTGGATACTGTTCAATCCATACACACATTGTGTTGTTTGACACAGCACTTGTTTCATCACTGAAATAAGTTCCCGGTGAGTAGATTCCATCTAAACTTCGTGTTGTATTCTTAGAAGCCGTGTCTTGAGTATAAACTATTACTGTAAATCCAGCCTCATTTAGGCGACGAAGATATTTGTCCAGTTGAAGATCACGGAATCCAGCCATTTTAACTGGCTTATTAGAAATAAAAGTTCCTGTCTTATTTGCGACCATTAAATCACATACTTGGCACACATCTTCTAAACGACTTTCGGTAAGCCTTCCATCTTCCTCTAACAACCCATAAACCTCAAAAAAAGCACCAACCTGCATTAATATAACAGAGTTGTTGCCATATTCTTTTTGCCACTGAGAAGTTTTCTCAAAGTAGTCTCTTACGAGCGCCATGTTTGACGAATGTTATATGTAAACAGTTGTCAAACTTTAACTTCTTTTCGTTCATTACCAAGGAGAGTCCTTATCATTCAAGAAGTTATGTATCAACGTTTCTTTGGCCGTATTATGGATATCGCCTGACAACACACTTTGCTCGTAAATCATTCGCAGGACATCGGGTGGGGCAACACTTCCAACTTTTAGCAAGCCATGTCGCTTTAGATATTGTCTAACATCTTTGAGTGGAATAGTTTTAAGTTTACCAAGTTCCAATTTTACTTGGCGCCTGGTAGCATTATTCTTTATAAGCACTGAAATAATTCGTTTTTTACCATTTTTACCTAACTTGAATTTGCGCTTTGAAGTAGTTCGTTTTATTGTCTTCATACGTTTTTTATTTATTTGTTTGGGAATAACAAGTTTTGGTTGAGAAGCCTCTTGTCTTTTTATTTTCATTTCGTTAAGCATTTGTTCCCTTACTGATACAACTTGAGGTTTGACATAGTCTTGAATCATAATAGGCTGCTTTTGAACATCATTATTGTTCCTAAGATTTTCCTTATTGACATTGTTTTGGTTATTTGATTTGCTAAATTGTTTCCGTGTATATTCACGATATGTTGGTTTGTTTCCGCCTCTTAATATTCCATAGGGAACGTCTTTATAAACAATAGGATTTATATGTGTTACTGATGTTACATTTTGTTTTTCAAAATTTGTTTCATTTGGAATGTTTGTTTTTGGCGTCTTTGTTGGTATTACATTAACTTCATATATTGGGTTTTCTAAATCAGATGGTAGATTAAGACTTACTTCTGGGTCTTTTCTTACAATATCATGTCTATGACCCGAGGGCCTTCTTTGGTTCTGCATACTACTTGTTTTTAGTGTCAATGTGTTTTTATGTTTTTGTTTCTTTTGTTGCGTTCGCATCCCAGTAGCTTTTGCTAATTCCGACAGATAAGCAAGTGATTTTGAAAACTCATCATCAAATTCATTAGTGCTTTTTGGAGTTTGTGTTTTAGAGTTTAAAGTAGTTTCACTTTTCTTCTTGAATTCTTTTTGTTCACGCATTTGGTGATCTTTGATACGCGCAAGAAGATTTTTGCGCAAGGTGTTTGACGAAGGTCCCTTTGGCATCTTAGGTTTAGCCTTCTTCTCACGCCTTAATGTTTCTCTATTGGAACGTAATTTAGAACTCGACGATGACGACGACTTTGTTTTTTCTGTTCTAACAAAAAAATCAGGGTCAATTGAAATTGTTTTTTGTTCACTAGGCATTAAATTTAGTGAGTAAAAAAGTTCGTTTTTTATTACGAATACAAATACTTGTTATCAGGTATAGATTCTTGATAAAATTTCCTGCGAAATTTCATCTTTCTTTGACGATTCATTTTTATTTGATTTGAAACGACTCAACCCATCGGTTAAGTCTTGCTTATTTATGTTGCGTTTCAAGTAGTTTCTCTTTCCAAAAACTCTATGAGCGTGGCTAATTTTTACTTTAGACAATAGAGTCTCCATATCTCTGCCAAAAAACTTAAATTCATTTTTATTATCCTCAAACCAATCAGCCATTTCGTTAGTTGCCATATTCATATTCCATCTAGAATCATGAACCATTTTTCGGAAGATAGTAGATAATTCACTTGGTGAATATCCACTAGTATGATGCCGCCATGGAAATCTGGACTCCAAACCAGCGTTCCAAGCAAAGAAACGTGTTTTCAGTTCTTCTTCATAACCAGCAATAATAATAACTAAACGGTCTTTGTAATGACTAGCAGATTCACATAACGTATCAATACATTCTTGAGCAAATGAATCACGCTTTTCTGCGTGACCTAAACTATAAGCTTCATCAATAAATAAAATCCCATCTAAGGCTTCAGTAATTACTTTACGGGTCTTTATAGCAGTTTGACCAAGATAACCAGCAACTAAATCACTTCTTGTAACCTTCTTTAAGCTTCCCTTCTTCAAAATACCCAGAGAGGCATAAATCTTACCCATTAACATTGCTACTTCTGTTTTACCAGTTCCAGGCGGCCCATACAACACAGTATGCATATAATCCATATTACCGGCACCACAAGGAGATTTATGTAAGTCTTGAGAAAAATAAAGAATCTGGTCAACTAATGTTTGTTTTAAAAGCTCCAAACCTACCATTGAGTTCAGAGCACGTAAAGGTTTAGAAATACTATGAATTTTACTTAGGTTAACATCATATGAAATGGTTGGGTCTTCTGGATATCGATCGATTAAATCAATAAGGTCTTGAAGTGTTGATAACGTTGTTATTTCAATACAGACCCTCTTTCTCTTTTTGGGAATAATTGAAACTTTTTCACCATTATCTTGAGTACTGGAGTCGGTATTCTTCAAATTATCTTTATCATTAACTTTACGTTTTGGCATTCTTATATTTCCCAATAGAATGTTCTGGTAGTAATAGTAATCTAAGATGTTTCTAAACTCTTCCCAACTACTTTTAGAATTATTTGTTGGAATTAAAATTTTGTTTTGATTATCTCTCTGACTTTGAAGAGAATCCAAACATGATATCATACGTATACAGCCTTCTCTTTTTTTCCCTTTTACCATGTATTACTATTATTAAAACTTGCTCTTATTAAGCCGTTTTGTTTGTATACGTTCTCAAAACATATATTTATCAAACTAATTTAGAAATAAATTGAAACAACCCTATAGCTTGATGTCTCCACCATCTTACATTCTCAAAACAAGAGAACCCAGAGAAACTATGAATTCAAACGTTAAAAGAGCAGAATTGTTGAAAAGAGAAGTGGGTGAGTATGTGGAGGCACCTTGGGACATTGTAAACTCATATTTTCATGGCACACATCTCAAGCAGGCCGTAAGACATCAAATTGAGTCTTTTAATGACTTTGTTAGTATACAGATTCCTAGAACAATTGACATGTTTAATCCTGTTCATATTGGTAGTGAACGCGATTATAACGAAGATGTAGGTAAGCATTCACTTGAAGTTATCGTTAACTTCTGTAATTTTAGACTATTCCGTCCACAAATTCATGAAAACAATGGAGCCACAAAACTTATGTTTCCACAAGAAGCAAGACTTCGCGGATTCACTTATGCTTCTGATATGACAATTGACCTTAGTATTGATTATATTGTTCGTTCTGGAGACGAGCTTCAAAACACACAGCAAAATTTACATGTAACTCTACCCGGTATTCGAATTGGAAAATTACCGATTATGCTTAGATCATCTGTATGTCTTTTGAACCAATATAAGCATTTGAGTGGCGATATCAATGGTGAGTGCTCTATGGACCCTGGTGGCTATTTCATCATTAATGGTTCTGAAAAGACAGTTTTGGCACAAGAAAGAGCTGCTGAGAATCAAGTGTATTGTTTTGATACGACTAAATCAAGCACTAAGTGGAACTATACAGCTGAAATAAAATCAATTCCTGATTTCAAGTGTATTTCACCAAAACAAATAACTATGATGGTTGCGTCGAGAAACAATGGGTTTGGTAAACCAATCTATGTTCAGATACCACGTTTGAAGTCACAGAGTCAAATTCCATTATTCGTATTGTTTAGAGCGATTGGTGTAGTATCAGATGTTGATATTTGTAGATATATCTTGCTTGATATGGATACTTGTGACACAGATATATTGAATGCACTTCAAGCATCTATTGTAGATGCAAATAAGATTCTTACAGAAGAAGAGGCCATTAAAGCAGTTACATCGCTTGTAAACTACACGCCAGTTAATATGGACAAAGAACGCGGTGCCCAGAAGAAGCGTGAGTTTGCGATGGAAGTCTTAAACAATGATTTGTTTCCACACTGTCGCAATGTATCTGAGCGCCGGTTCTTCTTAGGTTATATGACACACAAGCTGATATCATGTAGTTTGGGTCTTGAGTTGCCTGATGACAGGGATTCATACTTGAATAAACGGATTGATACTACAGGCATGTTGTTAAACAACTTATTCCGTAACTACTTCAATAAAGTAGTAAAAGATATGAGCAAAGCAATTATAAAGGAGATTAACAACGGTTCTTGGAGAAGTAAAGGAAATTATGAGAATATAGTGAATCAGACTAATGTCTACAAAATCGTTAAATCTACTACTATTGAGAATGGATTACGCCGTGCTCTTTCAACTGGTGATTTCAGTATTAAGCATTCAGCTGGTAATAAAGTAGGTGTAGCCCAAGTGCTTAATCGCCTTACCTACATTAGCAGCATCAGTCATTTGCGGAGAGTCAATACTCCTATTGACAAAAATGGCAAACTTGTTCCACCTCGCAAACTACACAATACAAGTTGGGGATTCTTGTGTCCAGCTGAAACACCAGAAGGAGGCAGTATTGGTGTTGTCAAGAATTTGAGCTATATGACTCATGTAACTATTCCTAGCAATAGCAGTTCGTTGTATTATCACGCGACTAAAGATTTGGTAACTCTTGAGCAAATAGAGGCCAAAGAAAAGCCATTTGCTTATTTGAAAGATAAAGTAAAGGTATTTGTAAATGGAACATGGATTGGTGTTACAGAAAAGGCAAAAGAGCTCTATGAATATTTAAAAGATAAGAAGGCACGTAGTCAGATTAGTGTTTATACATCTGTTGTCTTCAACTATCGCAAGATGGAAATTCGTTTGTGTAATGATGCGGGTCGTCTCCTTCGTCCACTTCTGCGCGTACGTAATAACCTTCCATTGATTAAACGCGAACATCTGATAGCACTACACAATAACAGTCTTCATTGGGATGATCTATTAAGTGATAGCAAGTTGGATGAGTCTATTATTGAATACATTGATGCGTTTGAACAAAGTTGTTTAATGATTGCTATGGAGCCGAAACATTTAGTGTCAGAAGAAAGTAAATTTTATAGATATACACATTGTGAAATCCATCCGAGTGCATTGTTTGGAATATTGGCATCTTGTATTCCTTTCCCAGATAATAATCAATCTCCTAGAAATACCTACCAATGTGCTATGGGTAAGCAAGCAATGGGTGTATATGTCACAAATTTTGATAAGCGTCTGGATAAGACAGCATATGTGTTAAATTATCCAATGCGTCCTTTAGTAGACACTCGAGTTATGAATATTTTGAAACTTAATAAAGTTCCATCGGGAGAACAGGTGATTGTCGCTATTATGACTCACACTGGATACAATCAAGAAGATAGCATCTTGTTCAATCAAGGTAGTATTGATAGGGGACTATTTCACGCCACAATTTACCATACTGAGAAAGATGAAGACAAGAAGATTCATGGTGACGAAGAAATAAGGTGCCGTCCTGATCCAAACAAAACCAAAGGTATGAAGTTTGGTAATTACAATAAAGTTAATGAACAAGGAGTCATTCCGGAGAATACACTTGTATGTAATGGTGACGTTATTATTGCCAAAGTATTCCCTATCAAGGAAAACCGCAATAACCCAAACAAGTTGATTAAATATGAAGATATGTCAAGAGTCTATAGAACAAATGAAGAAAGCTTTATTGACAAGAATTACATTGCAAGAAACGGCGATGGATATAACTTCTGTAAGGTTCGTGTTAGAACTCACAGAAAACCTGTTGTAGGAGATAAGTTTAGTTCGCGACATGGGCAAAAAGGTACTATTGGTAACATTATTCCTGAAAAGGATATGCCCTTTATGTCAAATGGTTTGAAGCCAGACATAATTATTAATCCTCATGCTATTCCAAGCAGAATGACTATTGGACAATTAAAGGAGACTCTATTAGGTAAAGTACTACTTGAGCTTGGGTTATTTGGCGATGGCACAAGTTTTGGTGGTTTGGATATTCAGACAATTTGTGCTGAACTAGGAAAGCTTGGTTATGAGCCACATGGAAATGAGTTGCTTCATAGTGGATTGACTGGTGAGCAAATGGAAACTTCAATATTCATTGGGCCTGCTTTCTACCAAAGATTAAAACACATGGTTAATGATAAGCAACATAGCCGTAGCTTTGGACCAACTGTAAGCCTGACCCGTCAACCAGCGGAAGGCAGATCGCGTGATGGAGGACATAGATTTGGAGAAATGGAGAGAGATTGTACAGTTAGCCATGGAGCCAGCCGTCTTACAAGGGAAAGGTTGTATGATTCATCCGACGCTTTCAGTGTTCATGTTTGTAAAAAGTGTGGAGCCATAGCAGCTTATAATGATGGAACAACTGGCAAGCAGATGGAGAGTATTCCAGAGATTTACAAGTGCCGTCTATGTGATAATCGTGCTGACTTCAGCTATGTAGAATTGCCATATGCGTGTAAGCTTCTGTTTCAAGAGTTGATAACAATGAATGTTGCTCCAAGAATTATGACTTGAAAGTAAGAACAAAATAAGACAATATTTTTATGTTAGGTCAGTATATATAATGAGCTATAACTCAAACCCAAGTTCTTTAGGCGGTGGTGCCCCCGGTATTGCTCCCATTCTATTAGGTGGTGGTGGTGGCTCAAAAGGTAGTTCCGGTGTAGAAGGAGGCCAACCTCGTGCTATGGATAGATTTACACTTCGACAGGCATTCAAGACAAGCAATATTAACCCTGTGGCAAGCAATGGTTATATTCCAGCAGTTTGTGGACCGTTTCGTGCTGCGACTGCCGCAGGTGATGTTTTGGGAAGATATCAACAGTCTGCTGGTGGTGCTAATCAAGTTACTACTGTAAAGCGAGCTGCTAATGGTGATTGGCAGAGGTTAGCTGGAAGTGTCCCTTCAAACAATGCTGGTCAAACACTTGTCATAAATGGCATAACTTATACTACTGGACTTGCCCCTGGTCAGAGTCAGATCCAAAGTGGAAATCCAAAATTTGTTTATGATGGTTCTGATTATATTCGTTATAAGCGACTTGCAGCTAAGAATAGAAACTATAATGACTTGACATTTGGTGGCCCAGGTCTTGCTAATATCGGAGGAAGTGGTGAGTTCTCAGCTCTTAACCGTGTTAGACATTAAAATTATTATATTGAAATTTAACAATAAACATAATAATTTCTATCTTATGTCTATAAGATGCGTAGACATTCGCAAACTATGAAGAGAGGTCGGAGAGGAGGTAACATGCGTCCTGTTTATACTCCTCCTGTTATGAAGACAATTTCTACTGAGCCAAAGGCCTTAGCAGACCAGGTTGGTGACACTGTTTCAGATGCTATGAGAACGACTCAAGCAAGTTATATTCGTAATAGGAATCGTGTTCGCGAAGGAACAAAAGGCTTGTTGGATAATGTCAAGAACTTTGGTAGTTCAATTACACAAAGACTTACTTCATTATTTGGAGGACGTAGAAAGTTATATAAGCGTTCTCGTCGTCATTTAAAGAGGTCAACGAAACGTCATGTTCGGAGAACTCGTCGTTAAACTCATAGATATTTGATAGTAAAGTTGAATTATAGTTGGAGACATAATAATCATAAAAATCTGATTATTATATTTCTAAATCTTCTTGCGTGTCATTAGTTTATATAAAATATAGAGTGATAAACCACCCATACTTGCCATAAATAATTTAGGAATTACACCTTCAGGTAAATCTGCCCTTATGGAACCATCTTCTTTCAACATATTCTGGAATGCTTGTTGGCAAGCAGCCCCTGTAACTGGGTTACGTTGATTATTAAACCAACATGGATTCATATTTGCTATATCAACTGATGCAATGTATTGAGTTTGTTGAGACTTGTTATTATTAGCATCAATTGTTTCCATAGTGAGTGGCTGGCAATCTGGAAGATTTCCCATCATAAATGCTTGGAAGATTGCAAATGGATTAAGAACATCTAAATCTCCAAGCGCTCCAGGAACAAGACCCCGAAAAGATGGAAATGTCATTCCACCCAAACCCTGACTAATAAAAGGAATAGAACCATCTGGAACATTATTAATATACATAAATCTATCCACTTTCTTACCAGACTGAGTATCTTTACATTTTGCTCCAGTTTTTAAGAAAAACTTATTACCCATAGGTCCATTAACTTTACTTGCTCCGCCTCCACCCCCAACAAGTACCTCAACATAATCAACTAATCCTGCTACATTTTTTGTTAATGCTGAAATACTTCCATTACCACTCATCCCAAGTTGTCCAGGTGTGCGAACTTGCTTCCAATACTCATAGTTTGGACCAAGAAGGTCTTGTTGAACAGCATCAGCATTTTTTAACACATCTTGGAAGAAATTTGCCATATTAACTAATATATACTGCCATAATATTCTTAGCTGCTATTCAAATTGGTATCAGCTGACTGTTGAAGTGCTTCTGTATTTTTCTTAGAAGCAGCAGTAAATTGTTCAATGTTAAATGAGTTGAGCGCAATTCTCCCACTAAGGTCCTGGACGATTGTTTGAATACCACTCAACTGGTCTATTTGCTCTTTCAATACAGAAATATTTGCCGCGTTCTTTGTAGCCAAATACATAGGGTCATTATTCTGAAGTTCGCCATATCCCTGATATTTCTCATTCTCAAGTCCTTCTACAATTCTGAACTGGGATAAATTCGGCATAAAGTGACCAACTAGTAGAAACGTCAAGATTGCGATTAAGATATATGTATACATAGATGCTATATATAGTAAGCTTTTATTTTCTCCGAAGTCTATATATTATGACAGATACTGTAAACCAACCATATATATCCTGGAAAGGCAGGAATGGTAATTGGGTTGGTGGTGTCCCAACATCTTCACAGCCTAGCACGAATGGACCTTCAACTAATCCAAATGATTACCAGTCTGCTTTTGGAACTGCCCGTCCATTGAAAGTCTGGCGTAAACAGCTCGTTCCTCCTAACATTACCTATTCATCACTCAGAAGAGTAGGAGTAGACCAAGTTAACGCACCTGGTGGAATTGTTTCTTTAGGAGATGCTAGTAACTGTGTTTCATGTGTTGGATCTGGAAATGTAGGTAGCACTACTACTACTGTATTTGGAAATTATTCGTATTTAACAACTGAGACTCCAAATCAATTCTACAATAATGCCACTTATTTTACAGATATATCTGACAACATTTATAATAAGTGTATTAGCTGTGATCCTGAGTCGAATGTAATTAAATCAAGCACGACTTTATTGAGTAAAAAATATTATACAACAATGGGTGCCTATTTACAGTCTAAATGTAGAACTTATGACCAAAAGTCTAGTCCATTACAACGTTCGGGTATTACTTATGTAGATGCCCAAGGAAATCCCTTATGGCCATCAGATTCCAATAATGGACCTCAAGTTTTTAATACTCCTAATTGTCCAAAAGGTTGTCAGTCTGGAGCAACTGTTACTACTATCTATAAGCCAAATAATGTAAACTTTGGTGTTCAAGGAGCAGTTGACAGCAGCACAAGGTTATTAAGATTGAAGCAGCAGACTGTTAACAAAAATGGTGCTTCATTCACAAGTGCATATGGGCAAGCTGCCGCCAATGCAGGTCGCTATTCAGCTAATCCAGTAGCTCCTTATTTCATAAAGTCAAAAGTTAATATATGCCAAAAAGCTATTTATCATCGTAATGGAAATAAAACAATGTGTTTCACCTCTTGATTCTAAATTTTAATCTATATAAGTATGATTTATCTCTAAAGATTACATCTATATTGATGATAGATACAATAGTCTCAGAGAAATGGAAGACCAAAGAAGAAAGAGCTGAATGTTCAAAAGCCATTATTAAACAACTAACCGAATTAAGTCTTACAGTGCATTATCCAGCTGTTGCGTTACTCATGCGTACTCTTAGAGAATATATAAATGAAGGTAAAAGAATAAAGCTAAGTATTCCATTTCCAGAAGTAAATAGAAGAATTTGTGGTGTGTTAGCGATAGGTAAAAAAGAAGAAACGCATATTGTTTTGAAACATGAGAAATTCTAATATACAATGTTATCACTCATCCACTTCCTAATTTTGTTTTGAATTGGAATTAAGGTTTGACTTACACCATTAATATAGTGTTCATAATTGGTTGGATCTGACTCCATTAAGCGAAGAGACCAATACAAAACTGACATGCTATCCTCTGTCCATATATCTTTAATCTGAGCAAATACTTCTTCCATACTTTTTCCATTTTTGCTTGTACCTTCGCTAAATTCTTCCAAATTAGTAAATCTATCTGGATGTTGTAATACATTTTTATACATAACAAGTGTTTGAGTGATACTCGCATTTTCAACACGACTGTAGGTATTTATCAAATTGTCAATACCTTCAATTGCCATCTTTGCTATCAATTTTACAAGTTTCATTTCAATAGTTTCTTTGACTTGTCCATTTTCTTCCTTGTTAGTTGATTCATCTTTTATAACATATATTTTGTTGAAACGCTGAACAGCATTAAACAATAGTAATATATCTTCTCTCTTATCCTTATTCCAGGACCTTGTTAAACCTTGATGCCAATGAGGCATCTGTGTAAAAAGTAAATTGTTCTCAATAGAAACTTTTGTGCCAGGTGGACAGAATTTCAAAAAAGCAAGTTGACTTACAGCCTGTAATGGCTCTAATATCACATCAAATCGCTCTTTACGTTTTCCACTTGACAAATACGAATAAGCTGTAGTAACTGTCTGCATATCTATAATTAGTTCCATTAGTAGTTACTGTTTATATACGTTAGGATTGTTCTGAGTGTCCCACAATTTCTTCATTTGTCTCGTCACTTGTCTCTTGGTTTATTCCTTGCTCTACATACTCTGTATTAATAGGCATCATAGGTGGACTTTTCTTAGGAATTCTTGAAACCTTATTACGTGCGCTTAGAAACATATTCAATTGCCTTACATCACGATTATAAGGCACTTTATTCTTTTGACACCATAATACACACTTTTGTATGTTTGACGCACGCATTTTTTCAATCTTCTCTTGACGTGGGTTACGAATAAGTGTAAGAGTTGTTGAAATAGTATCCATTTGCTGTTGTCCAAGAGCAGCATTACACTCTTCTAGTCTTGTTAAATAAATACATGGTATCTCATTCGTAAAAATACTACACAAATTGTGTGTTTGAACTTTTTCATAGCTCTCTAAAAACTGAATTGTCCATTCTTTACGACCATCAACAGAACGGAAGTCTTGAGCAACAATATAACGCTCACTATTGGCATACCTACTGGTATTTGGTTTAACAATAAAAACTCTTTCATACATAATACTCAATAAATACAGAATTTGAACAGATAATAGCGAAAACATGTCAAACATCTTCAAGATGAATGTGCCACCTTGTTTTTGAAGTGCGCTGGCAAATACAACTTGACTGAATAACAGAGCACCCATTTGAGACTCTTGTGTATTGAAATCTCCAGAAAAATCAAATCCACCATCGGCTGTCACTAAGTCCATGCTTGCTCCATAAAGACGTGAACAACGCATTAGATTAGACTCTACCATAATATTACCGGTCATATCAGCACCATATTCAATATGAACATTCTTGTTCTTCTCTAAGAATGCTTGAGACTTTCGCCAACCAGGAACATTAGTGTCTTCGCTTAGCAATGTCATGCCAACATAGGTATCATCCGGATTATTTCGAACATGACTTAATGCCTCAATAAACCCACCTGGTCCTTCTGCTAAATGAAAACTACTCATCTTATCCGATGGGAAAGTCTTAGTAAGGTCAAACATATTGATAATCTCAACCATTTTGAAATAAGAACGTGAAATTGGTTTGATTTGGCATACAGGTTGTGTTCCATTAAACGCACTATGGATATTCTCATACGGATTTGTATATTTCTTATATACGTCCCAAACTTTCAAATGTTCATTTATTTGGTCTTTGAGCTTTCTTAGATAAATTTCTAACGAGTGAGATAAAAATGTAGATGATGTTTCTTCCTGACTAAATATTGGTTTTATATCCAGTATTCTTGGAGAAATATATGGCATAATAGATGAGCTCATCGGATTAACATATTATGCTTACTTCCATTTATACTAGTTTCTAAGACATCACTAACTTGATTCTACGCTTAAGTTTTTTGGGTTTTACTATTGGTTTCGATTCAGCAATAACCTCAGTGACGGTTTCACTTGCTTGTTCTGTTTCTTGTTCCGTAGCAATTAGTTCCTTCAATGATTGACCAAGAAGAGTGCGAGATACTTCCTCGGCATCTACATCTCGAACTTTCTTGAAAATCATCCAACGATTTAAGAATGATATCCGCTTTTCTGCTTCAGTCATATCTAAGGCTAAACCTACTTGATTATGTAAGTCAGGGTCCTTCCTGACTTCGTTACGCAACGTGTCATAAAGTTCTTGAAACATCCCAGAAGATGATTTCAAGCCCATGCGTTTAGCTTCATTTCTGTCAATAGGAACAAAGCCGTAATCTTCCATCATACGAACAACATAGCCATAGTTTACCAAATACTCAGTAAATACCTTATTAATAGTTTCTTGATAAACATCAATAGCATAGCCAACACTCGAAGAATCATCAGAGAATTCATCACGATCATATTGTTTAGTAACTTCCCAAATCTTGCGTCCTTCTTCTGTGATTGTTAGTGACTCTCCTTGTTTTAATCCCCGCAGCTTGCTAAATATTGTTTGACCATCATATTGTGTTGAAATAAAATAACCACCTACTTTTGTACATTCGCAAATATTTCGCATAATGTTATGGGCAGTTTGCCGGTCCTTGAACATGTAGTGAATACTGAATTGGATTGAGGTTAAGTCAAATCCTTTTAGTGCCTTTCCGTAATTCTTATATACTCCTTTTCCCAAAACACCAGAATCTTTGGGACCTTGGCCAAATACTGCTTTCGCAATTTGTTTACTTTTCTCAGTGTAAAATGCGCTTCCATTCCTAATGTTCTGTGTAGAATCTCCATGAACAAATAATGCACTTGGTACCACATTGAATTTACGATGGTTATTTAAGTAACGTGCGCAAGCTCCATCCAGTCTGTTTTCAATATTATCTTTTGAGTAATCAATACCAAAGACGAATGCTACTTTTGCTGCTATCCATTTAGATAAATCACCCGCTTTTCCTACTGCCATATCAATAACTGTTCCTCCACGTTTAGCTGCCTTCGTAATAAGTAGCTTTTTTACATATAGGTTATGAAAGTCTCTTAGCCCCCTTGTCAAACTATCCTTAGTAATACGGTTGTAGTAAACATCATCATCCGCGATTTCATCTGGGATATTTCGTCCAGTAGTAATATTCTCGATAGTTATTGGGTTGTGAATACTATTCCAGTTTGAGTTGGCAACGTGGTATGCATTCCCAAAATTACGTCCTTTAGCTAGGAACTCAGCCGTCTTATCATAACGGACACGAAGCGGAACCCATTTCCACCCATTTTCTCTTGAAATATCATATCTAAACTCAACAATTGTATTATCACCAAATACTTCGCCTTCATGAGTCATAAGAACCTTGTTATCTACTGCTCCTGTCAGTAAAACATTACATATTCCAGCTTCTGGGTCATAAGGATTTGTAGGAAAGAATTGCATTGGTCTATAGTCTTGTTCATTATCTTTATCATCTGTGTTTGACATTTTGTCATCAATAATGTCTTGACAAGGATTTATATAACCATGTTTTTGCTCAGAAAACCCTACTCTTAGTATCAAAGTTTTGTATTGTTGAATTTGATTTGATACAGATAGGTCAGTCCCTTCTTGGAATATATTTCCGACAAATTCGTGACCATTCTCTTGCTTTTTTGTGCTTACTAAGAAGTCGATTGTATTGAATTCAGTAGGCTTCCATTTAAATGAATAATCCCATGTTATTTTTGTATTTTTGACCACTTCTTTGTTAGAGTTCAATCCAACTCCAAGATGGATTGGTGTTAAAATTAAACCATCTGTTTCGTATTCATAGAGTCCATCTTTTACTCTCTGTAAAATTAATCCACAGCATTGAAAGATAGACTGATTTTCATCTGCTGTATAGAAGGACTTTACATTGACGCGAATAGGGCTCAACCCACCACTTACTGATTTTAATGCCAATTTATTAACTACATCAGCCAAAGCAGGAAGACGATATAATTTTACAATTTCACTTTGTTCTACAGATTCTTCTCTTGATGACTTTTGTGATGTAAATGCTAATTTTCTTACATCCTTCTTGTTGATGAAATATATGTCAAACGCTGCGTACAAATTGATAAAACGTCCAAGTTTGTCATTCAATATATGTTCACCATCAATCAAAGTATTAAAGAATAGCTTATTAGTAGTTACTGCTCCAGTAAATTGAGGAGTCATATTTGTATCAATTAAATATACGCGTCCTACATTATTTACCATTAAAAGCTTACGTTCGCCATCCGCTTTATCTGTTACAGTATAATTTGTTCGAATGTTAGGAATAAGAGCTTCTTTGTTTTCTGGAACAATGTTCTTGATACTCAATGTATAAGATGATGGTCCAACAAAGTTACGTGACATGACCCGTTTACCTTCATCTAACGGTTTACCGTGGATCAGCTCCATGTAGTCACTTAGAAGAGCTCTTTGTTCAGGATATGAAACTGGATAATTACTGCCTTGGAGAGCAGACAAGATAAGCAATACAGTACTCTTGAGTTCTTTAAGCAAATATTCCAGTTTATTTGGTATTTTAGAATTGTTTAGAAGTTTATTAACACCATCCGGCAGCACCTCAAATTCTATCTCATATTTAGGTGAATTTTCGGTTACCCCACTTGACTCAAATGTATAAGCAGGAACAAGGTATCTACCACGGCGATTACTTTCTCTGACAACACTTAAATCTATGCGAAACAATCCACTTGTCGAATGTTTCAAATAGTTTCTAGTAATTAACCGAAATACCTTTTTTGAGTCTTTCCAAGTGCGAATCGTATTTTGTACCACATTACCTGTTTTATTCTTTGTCTGCTCATCTGACATACTAAGCCGGAAGTTCCAATCGTCGACATCTACAGGACGAAGAACCTCGTCTAAATAAATAAGTGGTTTCTTGATTACAAACTGACAAGTAGGCATTTCGTATATTTCATCCAACGTGTTTGACCTACAATATTTTTGAACAGTCTCAGTTCCACTAAGTTCAACACGCAGATTACTTGTTTTTGTTTGACCAGTTCTAGAGTCTAAATATTCTGGAGACATACGTAACAATGTTACATCCTGTTGTTGAGATAAGCTATATCCAGAGCTAATAAGCCTTCTAACAACATTATCATAATCAATCTTGGTTATTGATTTGACTCCTCTCGTTCCAAATCTAGCTTCCAGTTCTACGTTAGCTGAACGTGCATCCGAGTTAACAGTCTCTAAGAAGACTGACAACATTCGCTCCATTTTCTCTTGGGGATTCGGTGCTTGTTCTTTGCTCATGGGTATAATATCAACCTACATTATTTTATGTTGTTTAATCAATTTTCTGTGTTTCGTTTAGCAGTAAATTGTAAATTTCACTCTTCTTCATCTTTTTACCATTTTCCTTTAGAATATTAATTCCAAATTTTTGGGCAATTCCTTGTAAATCATCCAACTTATAGGAACTTTCTGTGCCCAAGTGTTTATCAAGGCTCTTAACATGAAAGTATGTAGTTGTGATACTTTCATAACGTTCACCCCGAATATGCTCAGCGACTAATTTATCTCCTCCTTTTGCCCTAACAATAATATACCAAGTTTGGTCTGCTCCTGTAAAACCAGCAGTAAGTTTGTAATAGCACTTTCCCCATTGAAG
>Ga0102945_1000179_pt1 | contig 20472 bp, 26 predicted proteins | sample SalPonred_H2O_MG_FD_78207 | JGI IMG/M metagenome (GOLD analysis project Ga0102945, IMG submission 78207) | Salt pond water microbial communities from South San Francisco under conditions of wetland restoration - Salt Pond MetaG R2_restored_H2O_MG ...
ACTTACTTTTTGCGCGTTTACGGAAAAAACTGAGGAAACAATGAGTCAGAAAAAGCGCAGCGACAAGAATAGCGTCACAGCGGCGCTGGGCGGGTTCAAGGGCGCGATGGAAAGCGTGCCGATCCCGCAAGGCGTTGAATTGCGATCCGATGAAGAATTGATAATCTGGGACCAATTCACGCGCGCGCGCGCGAGGGAAGATTGGCGGGATATGGACCTGCTTTTGCTGGCCAAAGTTGTGCGCATGGAAGCGGACATTCGCAGCTATCAAACGCAGGTTGAACAGCAAGGTTCAATCGTTGAAAACCAACGCGGCACGCCGATACCTAATCCGCTTTTGAATATCATTGACACGGTAGAGCGTCGGCAGCTTGCGGTGATACGTTCAATGAGCCTGAACCAGCAGGCCAGCGATCCGCGCACGCTCAATGGCACTGCTAAAAATACCAAGTCTGCTAGGTCTGCGATTGACGATGCTTCGGAGGGCGGGCTGATTGCCCTGCCTAACTGATGGCAACTCGCGGCGAACAGGTATGCAAGTTTGTGGAGGCTTTCTGCCCCGTGCCGGAGGGCAAGCTGGTCGGTCAGCCTCTGAAGCTGATGGCGTTTCAACGCAAGTTCATCTTGGATGTTTACGACAACCCCAAGGGCACGAGCCGCGCCTATTTGTCAGTAGGAAGAAAGAACGGCAAGAGCGCTCTTATCGCTGCAATTCTTTTGGCGCACATCGTCGGCCCAGAAGCGCGACAAAACAGCCAGATCATCAGCGGCGCTAGAAGCCGGGAGCAGGCCAGTCTAGTTTTTAAGCTGGCCGAAAAAATGGTCAGGCTATCGCCGCGCCTGTCTCAGCTAATCAAGATCGTTCCTTCGCAGAAGTCTCTGGTCGGGCTGCCCATGAATGTTGAGTATCGGGCGATCAGCGCGGAGGCTGGAACGGCGCACGGCTTGTCTCCTGTCTTGGCCATCTTGGATGAGGTCGGGCAGGTGCGCGGCCCCACTGACAGCTTCATCGAGGCGATTGAAACAGCGCAGGGCGCGCACGACGATCCGCTCTTGATTGCTATTAGTACGCAGGCGGCGACCGATGGTGATCTGTTCAGTATTTGGCTGGATGACGCCGCCAATGCGAAAGACAAGCGCATCGTGAGCCACGTCTACACCGCGCAGGAAGATTGCGAGGTCATGGACAAGGCTGCTTGGAAGGCGGCAAACCCGGCGCTGGGTGAGTTTCGCAGCCTGAAGGACATTCAAGATTTTGCTAAGCAGGCGGCGCGTTTGCCTGCCAAAGAGAACAGCTTTCGCTGGCTTTTCCTGAATCAGCGGATTGAGGCCACAAGCCCGTTTTTGAGCCGTGGCGAGTGGGAGGCCAACAAAGCGTCTCCGCAGATCGAAAGCGGCATGACATGTTTCGCGGGATTGGACTTGTCGTCCAGCCGAGACTTGACGGCTTTTGTGATGGTCTTTCCTGACGGCGACAAATACCACGTCGTGCCGCAGTTCTTCATGCCTTCTGACGGCATTCGAGAGCGCGCCAAAGAGGATAAGGTTCCCTATGACGTGTGGGCCAAGCAGGGCTTCATCACGCTGATTGACGGGCCAGTGATTGTGCCTGCTGTTGTGGCGCAGCATGTGGCCGAGGCGGCTGAGAACTTTGACTTGCAGCTACTGGCCTATGACCGCTGGCGGATCAATGATTTCACCCGCGAACTTGACACAATCGGCGTTCAGCTTCCAATGCAGCCGTTTGGTCAAGGCTTCAAGGACATGGCACCTGCTGTTGACAAGTTGGAGCGGCTGGTAGTGGACCACAAGCTGGCGCACGGCGACAATCCTGTGCTGAACATGTGCGCGGCCAACGCGATTGCAGAGCGCGATCCAGCGGGCAACAGAAAGCTAAACAAGGCCAAGTCTATTGGCAGGATTGACGGCTTGGTGGCGCTTGCAATGGCGCTGGGCAGCGAGTCTATGGTGGAGAACGTAGTGGCTTCATCGCCCTGGGATGACCCTGCCTTTACGATAAGCGCTTGATGTGTTAATTTGCCTCAAACATCGAGGACGCTCGTGATGGCATTATTTGACCGCTTCCGCAAAGCAGAGAAGCGCAATCTGGAAAACCCCAACTCTCCTGTGTCGGCAGAGGACTTTCTGCAAGTCATGGGCTGGGGCGAACTGACTGCGTCCGCTGGCGTTACGGTCAACACTGATACCGCGCTTGGCGTTCCTGCGGTCTGGGCTGCGGTCAACTTTCTGAGCGGCACGCTTGCTGGCCTGCCTTTGCACGTCTACCGCAAGACATCCAAGGGTCGCCAGCGCGCGACTGGTCCGCTTGAAGGCATCCTGCATGACGTGGCGAACGACAGCATGTCGTCTTTTGAGTGGCGCAAGTACATGTTCGACCAGGTGTTCACTGGCGGACGCTGCGTTACCTACATTGAGCGGTCTGGCAACGGCGCGGTCAAGAACCTTTGGCCGCTAGATCCGCAGTACACCCGCGTTGAGCATCGGACGCAGGATAGGCGTCAGGTTCGCGTTTATTTGCACAGGGGCCACACCTACTCTGCGTCTGAGGTGATTGACGTGCCGTTCATGCTGAAATCAAACGGCTTGGACGTTCGCGGCCCTATCTCGACCAACCGCGATGCGATTGGAATGGCGATTGCGGCGAGCCGCTACGGGGCCAAAGCATTCCAAAGCGGTGGCATCCCGCCTGTTGTGCTGCAAGGCCCGTTCCAGAGCGGCGCTGCGGCTGCACGCGCCTCTGACGACGTGGCCAAGACCACAGCGAAGCTGGCGCGCGAAGGTCGGCCCGTCATGGCCCTGCCAATGGGCCACGAGATGAAGCAGATCGGGTTTAACCCCGAACAAATGCAGCTTATCGAGTTGCAGCGTTTCAGTATTGAGCAGATCGCGCGCATCTACAGCCTTCCGCCTGTTTTCTTGCAGGACTTGACGCACGGGACGTTCAGCAACACCGAACAGCAGGACTTGCAGTTCGTTAAGCACACGCTGAAACGCTGGATCGAGCAGGTTGAGCAAGAAATGAACCTCAAGCTGTTCCCGCGTGGCTCCAAGCAATATGTGGAGTTTAATGTTGACGGCTTGCTGCGCGGCGACTTCAAGACGCGTATGGATGCGCACGCCACGACGATACAGAACGCAATCCGCACACCTAATGAAGTTCGGACGATTGAGAACATGCCGCCGGTGGAGGGTGGCGACAGCTTGATGGTTCAGGGCGCGACTGTTCCGATTTCTGCGCAAATGGGGACGCCAAATGCCGACACCGAATGAGGCAATGCGCGAAGAGGCTGAACGTGGCCTTGCTTGGCGTCGTGAGTTCGGGCGCGGCGGTACAGAAGTTGGTATTGCCCGTGCGCGTGACATTTCAAACGGTGAAAACCTAAGCATGGAAACCGTGCAGCGGATGGCCAGCTATTTTGCGCGCCACGAGGTGGACAAGGACGCCGAAGGCTTCCGGCCCGGTGAAGATGGCTATCCAAGCAACGGACGCATAGCTTGGGCGCTTTGGGGCGGTGATGCCGGGCAGTCTTGGGCCAACGCGCAACTAGAACAAGTGGACGATGAACGCAGTTCTGTGGTATTGTCGCAACAAATGGAGGCGAACATGCAGTATCGCGCAGAACCAGACGAGCTGAGCGTTGGCGATTATGTCACTTGGGACAGCTCGGGTGGCGAAGTTTATGGCCAAGTTGAGCGCATTGTGCGTGACGGCGATATTGATGTGCCGGACACTGACTTCACAATCACCGGCACTGAGGACGATCCGGCTGCATTGATCATGGTTTATCGTGAGGTCGAGGACGGCTGGGCACCTTCTGGAACCCGTGTCGGCCATAAGTTCAGCACGCTGACAAAGGTTTCGGCTCGTGCTTACGATGAGGACGGCAAAAAGAAGCGTCACATCAAACGCATTGAAGAAACTGAGACTGAGGTGATTGTTGTGTTTGGCAAGTCTGAAGAATACGAAGAGCCTGAGCTGGTTGAAGAGCAGGAGCGTGAGTTCCGCCCAACTAAGCGCATCGAAGTTCGCGCTGATGAAGATGGTAGCATTCGCGTTTCTGGGTATGCCGCGGTTTTTGGCGAGGAGACAAACATCGGCGGCATGTTCCGCGAGGTGATTGAGCGCGGTGCGTTTGCCAGCGCTATCCAGCGTCAGGATGATGTGGTTTTTCTGATTAACCACGACGGCCTTCCACTCGCACGTACGCGGTCAGGTACTTTGAATTTGCGCGAGGATGATCGCGGCTTGTTTGTCGAGACCTACCTAGATGCAAGCGACCCAGACGTGCGTAGCATTGTTCCCAAGATGAAGCGCGGAGATCTGGACAAAATGTCGTTTGCGTTTGTGCCGACGCGACAGGAATGGGATGACAGTGGCGAGATGCCACTTCGCAGCATCCGAGATTTGCAGCTTTACGATGTGTCAATCGTGACGACACCTGCGTATGAAGGCACAGAGATCGGCTTGCGTTCTCTTGAGGCGCACCGTTCCAAGAGAATGAAAACACAAGCGGCTCGCCGCCTTAGAATGAAGGCGAAGCTGCAAGAATAACGGCGGACTCCCGCTGTTTGCCTAAAACCAACCCGCCCTTGGGCAAGGCAATTGAAAGGAGACCAGCATGGCTGATCTTAAAACTTTGCGGGAGCAAATGGCGAAAATCGCCACAGAGGCCCGCTCCAAGCTGTCGGAAGTGACAGACGCAACAGAAGAAACCCGCGCGGCTGAGATCGAGCGCGAGTTCGACGCCATGATGGCAGACCACGACAAGCTGGCTGCCCGTGCCGATCGCATGGAAAAGGTGGAATCCGCGCTGCGTGCCGGTGAAGGCGTTGACCTTGATCGTCGCCCCAAGTTTGAAGATCGTTCCGCGCCTGCCGTAGACGATGGCTTCAAAATGGACTACCGCGCTGCTTTCGCTGAGATGATCGCTGCTGGTGGTGAAGGCTACGTTGACCACGAGGTTCGCAGCGTTCTGAAAGAGTACCGCGTTCAGACTGGCGGCACCACGACTGCTGGCGGCTTTACCGTGCCCACAGAGCTGGCGACCTTCATCGAAAAAGCGATGATTGCGACTGGCCCGATGTACGGCAACGAGCTGTTCACTGTCATCAACTCCGCCGACGGCCGCACGTTCAACATCCCGACTGTTGACGACACCACTGTTGCGGCTGAGGCCCACACAGAAGGCACACAGCCGACTGACGATGGCGGCAAGGATGTAACCTTCGGTCAGAAGTCGCTGGGCGCGTTTGCCTTTGACTCTGAGTGGGTTCGCTGGTCCGCAGAACTGAACGCAGACAGCATCCTGAACATGGAAAGCCTGCTTGGTGAGTTGCTTGGTGAGCGCCTTGGTCGCATCGCCAACAGCAAGCTGACAACCGGCTCCGGTTCCTCGGACGTTGAGGGCATCGTGACCAACTCGGCGGAAGGTAAAGTCGCAGCCGCAACTAACGCTATCACTGCTGACGAGATCATCGACCTGATCCACTCTGTTGACCCTGCCTACCGTTCCTCGCCCAACACCGCGATTATGATGGCAGACGCCACCCTGGCCGCTGTGCGTAAGCTCAAGGACGGCGACGGTAACTACCTGTGGCAGATGGGCAACTATCAGGCTGGCATCCCTCAGAGCCTTCTGGGCTACAACATCGCTGTCAACCAAGCGATGGCCAACGTCGGTTCCGGTGTTAACTCTAAGGTCATGCTGTTCGGTGACATGTCGAAGTTCTACGTTCGCAAGGTGGGCAATCCTTCGCTCTACGTTGCGCGCGAGCGTTTCGCGCCTGACTTCGGTATTCTCGGCTACATCCGCTTCGACGGTGTGCTGACTAACACCGCAGCGATCAAGCACCTGGCGCTGGCCGCGGCGTAAGTCAAAAAAGAGGGGCTTAACGGCCCCTCTCACCCTATTTTGGAGGGCATACAATGCCAAAAGTAAAACTGCTTACTTCGATGGCCGGAATTGATTTTTCCCACAACGCTGGCGATGTGATTGACTGCAACGCGGCAGAAGCCCAACGGTTTTTGAAGGCCGGTATTGCTGAGGCTGTGGCGGCTCCCGCTGCCAAGGTTGAGCGCGCCGTTAAGAAGCCAGTTACGCGAAAAGCGGTCGCTGAGGAATAAAAATGGATCAGCCATTGCAGCCCTTCAACTCATTGCAGCTTGTGACGGCACCAGCGGTCAAGCCTGTCACCTTGTCTGAGGTGAAGGATCAACTGCGTGTTGAGGGGCCGGACGATGATGTAATTCTGACACGCCTTATCAATGTTGCAGTGGCTTATACGGACGCAAAGGGCGCTCTTGGTCAGGCAATGATTACGCAGACATGGGCGCAGTGGATTGGCCCTAACCCGACGCAAAGCATTCGACTTCTGCTTGGCCCGATCCAGTCGGTGACGGCGGTCAAGTATTACGACGTTGACGGCGCATTGCAGACGGACACGCTCAGCAACTATCAGGTGTTTGGCACTGGTTCGGCAACAACGATTGAGCCTAAATCTGGGCAGAACTGGCCTGTTACTCAAGATCGTCCTGACGCGATCAAGATCGAGTATGTTGTAGGCTACGGCGATGCGACAACGGACGTTCCCGACACGATCCGACACGCAATGATGCTGATGGTGGGCCATTGGTATGACAACCGCGAGCAGACGGGTTTTGATGAACTATCGAATATCCCGTTTGGCTATGAGTCGCTTTTGAACATGCACCGCGAGACTTGGTATGGTTAAGGCTGGTCTTTTTCGGGATCGTGTCACGTTTCAGAGGCTCACAGAGGGCGCTGTTGACGATTACGGCAACGTCTACAGCGGCTGGAATGACCTTGCGTTCCGTTCAGGCGACTTGCGTGAGCAAAAAGGGCGTGAGCGCATTACTGGGGGCGCTTTGCAGGACAAGGCGCTGGCAACCCTGCGTGTGAGGTCAGACAGCACCACATCGGCAATCACAGCGGCTGACAGAGTTCTTGCGCGTGGCATTACTTGGGCGATCAAGGATGTGATGCAGGTTGACGCCAAGGACACTCTGATAGAGTTCGTTCTTGAAAAGGGTGTAGCGTCGTGAGGATAACAGGCCACAAAAAGCTTATGAAGCAGATGAAAGACCTGCCAAAGGAGGCGCACAAGGCGCTGGAAAAGTCTGTTGAGCGAACGGTCAATGCTGGCGTCCGCAAGGCGCGTTCTATTGTGCCTGTGCTGGAAGGTGATCTAAAGGACGGCATCAACGGGAATGTTGAGGTGCGTGAAGGCGAAATCTTTGGCTTCATCAACTTCTATGAAGGTGATTTTGAAGACGGCTTGGCTGCCAACGCGATCAACTACGGCTGGGGCAACATGGAATATGGCTATCAGTTCCGCCGAGAAGTGAAGGCGATGATTGCTGATCGGCACAAGCGCACGGTCCAGCGCAACCTTAACAAGGCTATCAAGGATGCGATGAATGGCTGATGGTTACGCGCTCGCGACACAGAAAGGCTTGCTGGCGGCTTTGAAGGCTGCGAGCGGCGTGACAGATCTTGTTTCGACGCGCATCTATGACGAGCCGCCACAGGATGTGGTTTATCCATACCTGCGCTTTAACACGATCCAGCCCAGCGCGTTTGATACAGATACAGCGGAGGGTTCGCTTGTTGATATTAGCTTTGAAGCGCATTCGCGTAGCGCATCTGGTCGCGTTGAAGCAACTCGGATTGTTGAGGCTGTAAAAAGCGCTTTGCACCGTCAGGAAAGCGCGGTCACTGTGGATGGTTATACGCTGGTCGAATTGATTTTTGACACGATTTCTGTCACAAGAGACGGCGATGGCCGTGGCTACACAGCCGTCATTGCACTTCAAGCGATGCTTGATACCGCCTGAAACCCGCGCTCTGGGCAAGCGCTCTTAAAGGAGGCCGATCATGGCTAAACAACTTGGACGCGCCCTGCTGGTCAAAATCGGCGACGGCGAAGCAGCTGAAGCATTTACGAACTTGTGCGGCTTGAACAGCAAGTCGCTCACGATCAACAACTCGTCAATTGACGTGACAACGCCAGACTGCACATCACCAGAGGGCGCGCTGTGGACCGAAACGCTTGCCGGTCTTAAGAATGTAGCCCTTTCCGGCGATGGTTTTTTTGAGGACAGCACGGCAGAGGCGCGCATGAACACCGTGGCAATGTCTGCCGACAACGCTGTGAACATGCAGATTGTCATTCCTGACTTCGGCACATATGCTGGCGGGTTCCGCATCACATCGCTTGAGTTCGGTGGCGAAACAGAAGGCGGCGTTACTTACTCTCTGTCTCTTGAGAGCAATGGCGTTATCACATTCACGGCTGCTTAAATGAGCATTACGGCTGAAGCGCCGCGCGGGGGTGTCGTCGAATATATCGGTGACACCTCCTACACGTTCCGCCTGCGCAATCGTGAGATCGAGCGGTTTGAGGACAAGTATCGCGGCATATTTGAACTGTGGGACGGCTTCTTTGGCCGTGGGACCAAGCCTTCAAGCTCCGAGTTGCGCGACCTGCTGGCGTTGGCGTTGGTTGGTGGCGGCATGAAGGATCACGAGGCAGACGAAATAATGGCCAAGTGTTCGCCTGCTGACTTGATGCGACTTTTTAAGATCGGGCAGGCCGTTTTGGGCGTGGCATTTATGCCTGATGCTGCTGAGGCGGCTGAGGCGGCTGATGTAAAAAAAAACAATCAGGACCAGCCCCTAGAAGACTGAATGTCCGGTCGATGATTAAGAACGGGATTGTTGCGGGGTTAAAACCTGACGAGATCCGTGATATGGTTCCGAAAGATACATGGCTTGTGTTTGAGGGGTGGTCTGATGCACACTCCCCAAAGAAGGCAGGCTCAGAGGCCATGACGGCTGAACAATATCGTGAACTTGTGGAGCGGGTCGATGGCAATTAGTGCGGAACAGCTTAACATCATCCTGAACGCTCGTGACAAAGAGTTCACGAAGGCGATGGATCGCAATCAAAAGCGCATTGAGCGTTTCGCAAAGCAATCCCAGAAGAGTTTGTCTGCCTCAGCCAGGTCTTTTGACATGATCGGGGCTGCGGCCAAGCGCATTGCGCCGCTTTTGGCTGCGTCTTTCAGCGTATCGGCCATTCAAGGCATGGTGAACACCACCGCCGAGATCGGTGTGATGGCGGACATTGCAGGGGTGTCTGCGGAGAAGTTTCAAGAGCTTTCTTTCGCTGCGTCAAACTTCGGCATTCAACAAGAAAAAATGTCAGACATCCTGAAGGATGTGAACGACAAGTTTGGCGACTACGTTCAAACGGGCGCTGGGCCGCTTGCTGATTTTTTTGACAACATCGCGCCAAAGGTCGGATTGACTGCGGATGCTTTTGCAGACCTTTCGTCGGATCAGAAGCTGGGCCGGTACATCTCTGCGCTTGAGGCTGCAAATCTTTCTCAGTCTGAGATGACTTTCTTTTTGGAGGCGTTGGCAAGCGATGCGACTGCGCTTCAGGGCGTGTTTGCAAACAACGGCGCGGAGCTTGACAGGTTCTCTCAGAAGCTGCGCGATGCGGGCGGCGTTATGAGCAATGAGCTGATTGCAGAGGCCCGCACGGCGAAAGAGGAGCTTAACGCGGCGGCCACCATCATAAAGGCCAACCTGACAGTTGCTTTCGCGGAACTGATACCGCTTATCGCTGCTGGCGCGGAGGGCTTTGCGAACCTTGTCACAAACATTGCGACGGCGATCGATGCAGTTCAGGACTTTCTAGATCCGCAGAGTGAGCTTGAGACGTCTATCGACAATGTGGTTTTGGCTATGGGTGACGAGATAGACCAGTCAAAGCAGCTTGACGTCGCGCTAGGTAGAAGCACAGAGGTTTCCGTTTCCGCAGCAAAGGAAAAGCTAAAAGAGGCCATGGCGCGCCACGAGAACGCAAAGGCTGCTCTGGCCGAGCGCAAGGCCATAATGTCAAGCCTTGAGGCACAAATCAGCGACATGCGGGCCAGAGGCGAGGGGAGCGGTCGCAGCGCGAGAGGCTCTCGACTTGGCGCGGACAGATTGCAAAACCGTCTGGAAGAAATGCGCGAGGGGAGCAGCGATATTGACGCGCAGTTCAGCAGAACGCAGGAAAATGTTTCTCGACTTGAGGAGGCTATTGCAAACGCTAGTGATGGGTTGGTTACGTTCGGTGAATCCTCTGCTGAGGCGATAACGCCAACTGAGCGACTTTCAGGCACAGTCTCAAGGGTCCGAACTGAAACTCAGGGTCTTGTTGATAGCTTGGTTGATGCAGCGCCTGCCATCGAAACCTTGGGCCTCAATGCTGATCAGCTAGGCGGCATCATGTCAAACGTCGAAAGCAGCATGGAAAGCGCCTTCATGTCTATGATTGACGGAACTGAGTCAGCCAAAGGTGCATTTAAGTCTATGGCATCTGAAATCATTAAGGAGCTTTACCGCGTTCTTGTCGTGCAAAGGCTGGTAAGCGCCATAACGGGTGCTTTTGGCGGCCCAGGCATGACAACTGGAACGCCATTGCAGGTTCCGTCGGGTAGCGGCGCGTCCTTGCTTCCGCCTAGCTTTTCTGGCGGCGGCTACACCGGCAATAGAGCGCGGGCAGGTGGCTTGGACGGCAAAGGCGGCTTCATGGCCATGATGCACCCGCGAGAGAGTGTGATTGACCACACCAAGGGGCAGAGCGCAGGCGGCGTCGTGGTAAACCAGACGATCAACGTCAGCACTGGCGTACAGCAAACTGTACGCACAGAAATCAAGTCGCTCATGCCGCAGATCGCAGAGAGCGCCAAGAGTGCCGTTGTGGACGCCAAGCGGCGCGGCGGCAGTTATGGAAGGTCTTTTGCATAATGGCTATTACCTATCCCCGCGACTTGCCCAGTCACACAGGCATCCGCAGCGTTGAATTGCGGGCTATCAGTGCAACGGCTCTCAGTCAGTCGCCCTTTACGTTCCAAAGCACAGCTTACGAATACGCCGGGCAGATGTGGCAGGCGGACATAGAACTGCCTCCGATGCGTCGCTCGGATGCAGAGGTTTGGGTTGCGTGGCTGCTGTCACTGCGCGGTCGCGCCAAGGACTTCCTGCTGGGTGATCCAATGAATTGTCTGCCACGCGGGCAAGCGGCTACCTTTCCCGGCACACCTATCATCACTGACCAGACCGGCGGCACGATTACTGTCACAGGCGCGTCTGTCAGCAAAACGGGTTGGCTGCTTCCCGGCGACTACATCCAGCTTGGCAGCGCCAGCACGGCCACGCTGCACAAGGTGCTGGAATCCGCCGACACAGATGCGAGCGGCGATGTCACTCTTGAGATCTGGCCCTACGTCCGGGGAACGCGCAGCGGCTCTGTGACCGTTAGCAATGCTGTCGGGCGGTTCCGCCTGGCATCCAATGAGCAGGCGTGGTCAATCAATGAGGCCAGCATCTACGGCATCACCTTCGGCGCAATGGAGGCAATCTAATGCCACGCGGCCTGAGCGCAGACTTTATCACGGCTCTGACGGCTGAGGAGGTCAAACCATTCTATGCGGCGGAACTGGACTTGGACGCGGGGCCAATCCGGCTCTGGACCGGCTACGGCGATGCCACGATCAACGGCAACACCTACACTGGCGCGGGCAATCTTTTGGGCTTCTCGGGCTTCCAAGAGGTCAACGACCTTTCTGCCAAGTCCATCACGATCACGCTGGACGGATTGGATGCGACCGTTCTTAGCTTGAGCCTGACCACGCCAATCCGCAATCGCAAGGTGCGGGTTTATTTCGGTGTTATTGCGGATGACGGCACATTCCATTCGGTTGAGATATTCACCGGGCGGGCAAATAGAATACCGTTTGAGGACAACGGCGAGTCTGGCACCGTTCAGCTAGAAGTGGACAGCAAGCTGGTTGTCTTGGAAAAGGCTTCCAACCGACGTTACACGCATGAAAGCCAGCAATCGCGGCACCCTGGCGATACGTTCTTTTCATTCGTCGCTGACTTGCAAGATAAGGATCTGGTATGGGGCCGCGCGAGAGCCTAAACGCCTACCTGTCTGAGATCCGGCACCGCCCGTTTGAGTGGGGCAAGCATGATTGCCTGACCTTTACGAATGAGGCTTGGAATCGCATGTATGGCCATGGCTGGGCTGACGAGTGGATCGGCCAGTACATGAAGGGCGACAAGCTGATCGGGCGGCGTGAACTCACGAGCGAACTGAATCGGCTCTATGGATCTTTTACGTTGGAGGGGGCCATAGCGACGCGCTGGCGGCGTGTTGAGGGCATCCCGCCGTTAGGGGCGCTGGTGGCCACTGCTAAGTCTCGGCGGTGGCATACAGGCGTTGCTATGGGCATCAGCACAGGGCGACGTGGCGTTTTCCTATCGGACGAGGGTGTGCTATACATGCCTTTGACAGACATTAAGGATGCTTGGCTCCCATGAAGCGCGAACTGATCCCATACAACGTGATGCGCCATGCCGATTGGGATCGAGCGCCTAAGATGCCTCAAGCGATTGCTGCTGCCATTGCACCGGGCCTTTTTGTCGGGGGCGTTGCGACTGGTCTTGCTGGAACCTTGCTTGTGGGGGCAATAAGCATTGGCTTATCAGCCGTCACATCATGGGCGCTGCAAGCACTTGCACCCAAGCCTGACCTTGGCCGCTTTGGCACGTCATCCGCTGGCCTGTTGGTCAATGACCGCAACGGGATCGCGCCGCATGACTTCATATACGGCGAAGTTCGCAAGGGCGGCACGGTTGTCTATGATGAAACGACAGGCACGAACAACAAGTTCTTGCACCGCGCCATCGCATTGGCTGGCCACGAGGTCGAAGAGATTGGCGACATATACCTGAATGATGAGATCGTCACTTTGGACGCCCAAGGCGTTGTAGATAGCGGCCCATATGCAGGCAAAATTCGCATAAACAAGCACCTTGGCGATCAGACGACCGCCGATGCTGACTTGCTTGCGGAAAGTGAACAGATAGACGCCAGCTTTGTTGGCAATGGCATCGCTTACATCTACGCGCGCTTTGAGTACGACCAAGACGCGTTCGCCAATGGCTTGCCGCTGATTACAGCCAAGATCAAAGGCAAAAAGGTATTTGATCCGCGCGACGACACCACGGCTTACAGCAACAATGCGGCGCTCTGCCTGCGCGACTTCCTAACGGCCAGCTATGGCTTGCAGGACAGCGACATTGACGAGGCGGCATTCCAGATCGCGGCCAATGAATGCGACGAGGCGGTTGCGCTTGCTGGCGGCGGCACAGAGCCAAAGTACACAATGAATGGCGTTGTCAGGGCAGATCAGACTTTCGGAGACGTGCTTCAACAGATGACGACCTGCTGCACCGGCACGCTGTTCTGGGGCATGGGTGCTTGGGATCTGGTGGCTGGTGCTTACTCTTCGCCGGTGCAAGACTTCGGGCTAGACGATCTCCGCGGTCCTATCTCTGTTGATCCGCTGACGAACCTGCGTGACGCTTTCAATGCCGTCTCAGGCACCTTCAACGACGCAAGCCAAGACTACATCACGGTTGACTACCCTACGATCACAAGCAGCGTGTTTGAAAACGAGGACGGCGGCGAACGCTTGCCGCTTGACCTTGAGTTGCCGTTCACCACAAGCGCCGCCACTGCGCAGCGCATCGCCAAGCTGACCCTGTTCCGCGCGCGTGAGCAGATTGGCGTGTCGGCTGACTTTAGCCTCAAGGCGTTCAACGTCGAAGTCGGCGACATCATCACGTTTACGAACCCGCGCTATGGCTGGAACGAAAAGCAGTTCGAGGTTGTCGGCTGGAACCTGAATATAGGTGAGAGCGCGGGCATTTCTGTGCGGCTGGATCTGCGCGAAACGAGCGAAGCGGCCTATGACTGGAACGCAGAAGAAGCGGCGATCATCGCCAATAATTCCAATCTGCTTTCATACACGGAGGTGCCAACGCTGGGCATTCCCGCAGACCAGATCGTGCCAAGTCTGCGCATTGTGCGCGAAAAGCTGACTGAAGTCATCTCGATCAATGTCACCACCGGGCGACCAGAAGCGGTTGATCGGGTCGAGGTTCAGTTCCAAGAGTTTTCTGACACGGACTGGAAGTCGCTGGGGTCTGGCGGTCTGGGCACATACGAGGCCGTTGATCTGCCGCCGGGTGAATACCGCTTTCGCGCCAGGGCTATCAACAGCTTTGGCTACTTTGGTGAGTTCACTGTGAGCGGCACGGTGCAAACGGCTGGATCTGCCGAGCCGCCGCAAGACGTTGACGGGCTGTTCTACGAAGTCAGCGAAGGCACTACGACGCTGGAATGGGAACCTGTCACGGATCTTGACCTGTCTTTCTATCGTATCCGCCACGCTGTTGAGACGACGGGCGCGACTTGGGCAAACGCCACCACTGCCGTTGATAAGGTTCCGCGACCGGGAACAAGCGTGGCGCTACCTACGCGGCCCGGAACGTATCTGATACGCGCCTATGACAAGACGGGCATCGCGTCTGAGAATTACACCAGCGTTGTCGTTTCAAGCGATGAAGTGCCGTCCTTTACTCAGAGCCTATCGCAGCAAGAGGACAGCACGTTCAGCGGCACCAAGACGGGCTGCGAGGTGGCAAGCGGCCAGCTTCAAATTACGGACTCGTCATCTGGACCAAGTGAGGCGACTTACGACTTCAGCACCTACATTGAAACGCATGACAGCGCAGAGCGGCGCGTTCGGGCGCGCGTTGACGCTGCGGTCTTGCGCTTGGATGAAAGCGCGGGTCTGTTTGACGATGCACCGGGCCTGTTCATTGATGCACCGGGTCTGTTCGATGATCTGGGGGGTGACGCACAGTTCGCGGATACAAACCTTTTGTTCTACATCTCGACCACACCAGACGATCCGGCGGGAACGCCTACATGGTCGCCCTACAAGCAGTTCCGAGCGGGCGAGTTTTATGGACGCGCGTTTCGCTTTCGGGTAGTTCTCAAATCAACGTCTGACAATGTTACGCCGTCGATCACGGCGCTGTCATCTATCGTGGAGTACAACTAATGGCACAGCACGACTTCAACATTGCCAATCAAACCTTTCCGGCAACGCGAGCCGACTTAAACAACGCACTTGAGGCGCTGGCTACGCTTTCCAGCGGCGCGACGGCTCCGACCACCACTTATGCCGACATGCTGTGGTACGATACGGCCAACAACATTCTCAAGATGCGCTCTGAAGCAGATGATGCTTGGCTCAGCATTGGCTACCTAGATCAAAGCGCAAACGCTTTCCGTATTCTTGATGACACGCAAGTGGTAAACACCAGTGGTACGCAAACCGGACTGTTGGGGGATCAGGCCACATCGGCTTGGGAAGCAGGTACAAGCACAACGGAGAGTCTTGTTTCACCGGCTAAGGTCAAGGCGGCGGTTGAGGCGTTTGCTCCAGCTACAAACGTAGCCACTGAAATTGCAGGCTTCTCTGCTGGCGGGGTAGGAACATATTGCTTTGCTGTTGGTAGTGCGGATGTAGCTTTCGGAAGCACGACTGCTGGCTCGAATTTGGCACCGACTTCGGCAATGTACAGGGCAACAGGTTCTAATGATCCAATGTTGCAGGGCGCATTCATTACAGGTACCGCTTTATCTGGAACATGGAGGGCAATGGGTACCTACGATGCTTCCACTGCTTGGGGTTCTGGGGTAACTGCATACGGCGCAACACTTTGGCTGAGGATTTCATAATGAACTATCGTAACGCGCAATACACCAAAGATGGCAGAATTGACTGCGAAATTGAGCATCCGAAATTTGGTTGGATTCCTTTTACCGCTGACCCTGATGACGTTGAGGATCATAGCCGAGAACTTCATAAGCAAATCCTTAAAGCAGGGAATATCGCAGCTTATACGCCGCCTCTGGGACCAACTTTGGATGAATTGGAAGCTGCTGCCCGCTCCAAGCGCAACGCCCTTCTCGCCTCTTCCGACTGGACGCAAGTAGCTGACGCACCTGTGGACCAATCAGCGTGGAGAACCTACCGACAAGCCCTGCGGGATATCACAGAGCAAGAGGGGTTCCCGGCTGATGTGGTCTGGCCCACACCCCCAGAATGACACACCTTCCCCCGGAACCTTCCCTGTGTTAAAATACAGGGGCATATGCAAACTGAACGGAGGCCGTGATGGCTACACTTAACGACCGCGTGTTCGACAACGGCCTGACCGTCCTCGACACCGAAGCAAACGCAATTCACATTACCTCGCAAGAGGCGACAAGCTACACCGATGCGACCAGCACCAGCACGCTGGGCAACAGCACGTCGCTTTCCATCGGCGCACCACAGGACCGCACAGGCGGTGGCCGTGAGGTTGTCGTGGCTGCTATCACTGACGGCTCTGTGACCGGCACCGGGACGGCCACCCACTACGCGATTGTGGACACGGTAAACAGCCGCCTGTTGGCAACTGGTTCGCTTACGGCTTCGCAGGCCGTTACGTCTGGCAACACCTTCACGCTGTCGTCCGTCGCAATCGGCATTCCTGATCCAGTCTAAGGTTTAACCCATGACCAAGCTAGTCAACCGCGCAAAGATGACCACGGCCACAACTGGCACAGGCACCATCAGCTTGTCTGGTGCGGTTGACGGGTATCAGACCTTCGCAGATGCTGGCGTGGCTGACGGGGACGTGGTGCGCTACGTCATTGAAGATGGCAGCGATTGGGAGATTGGGACAGGCACCTACACGGCCTCTGGCACGACCCTGACGCGCACGGTGCTTGAGAGTTCCAATGCTGACGCTGCCTTGAACCTGACGGGCAGTGCGGTGGTGTATGTGTCGGCTGCGGCTGAGGATATTCCTGCGGTTCAGGAGTTGTATGCTGAGAACCCGTCTAGCCCTACTGCGCCTTCTGCTACTGGCACTAATGCTGTGGCTATTGGGACGCAAGCAGAAGCAAATGGATCGGGGTCAGTCTCCATTGGAATTGACGCAACTGGAACCACCACGAACAGCCTTGCTATTGGCAACTATACCGACGCAATAGGCAACACAGGTGCGACCGCCATTGGCTTTTCCGCCCAAGCGAATGGCCTTAATGCAATGGCCCTTCAAAGATCATACGCCTCTGGCACAGACAGCTTCGCCGCATCTATAGCCAACAACACCTCTAGCTATGGCGCTACTGGCGCTAACTCTGTGGCGATTGGGTATCAGGCGAAGGCTATAGGCCAAAACTCAATGGCTTTAGGGGGAACATCAAATAATGCGAGTGGTCTTTTCAGTTCTGCTATAGGCCCAAGTTCAAACATATCCTCTGGCACATTTTCCGTTGCCATTGGGGATGCTTGCGAAGCCACCACAAACAACGCCTTTGCTCTCGGGCACGATGGCAAGTCTGTTATTCAAGGCAAGCTAGCTTATGGGTCTGGTAAGTTTAGTACGGTAAGTGACGCACAGAGTGGGATGTTTGTTCTTCGACGGGCAACCACAGACGCCACTCCAACAGACCTTACTACAAACAACGGAGCGGCATCAACCACCAACCAAGTCATCCTGCCCAACAACTCGGCTTACGCCTTTCACGGCACGATCGTGGCCCGTCAGCAAGCCTCCCAAGGCACTGCATGTGCAGCATGGAAGATTGAAGGCTTGATCCGCAGGGAAGGCTCGGCGGGGACGACAGTGCTGGTAAACTCTGCTACAACTGTGCTGGACAATACTCCCGGCTGGGGTATGGCACTGAGCGCAGACACGACCAACGGCGGCCTGAAGATTGAAGTGACGGGGGCTGCGGCCACGAATATCCGGTTCGTGGCTACAATACATACCAGCGAGGTAACATACTAATGGCTATTCAACTTGACTTGACAAACAGCCAATACGGCACCCCCTTTGCTGGTGCTTACTTCCGCATCGTCACGGCGGCTGTCTCTCGTATGCGCGAGGGTGGCCCCAAGTTCACCGTGATGATTGATGTCGCTGGCTATGCTACCGCAACGCCCGGTGATGACACCCGCGAAGTGGACTTCCGCCGCTACCACGCTGACTTGGCTGAGGTTGAGGCACAGGCTGGCGCTGAGTTCCTCGACAAGTGCTACGCTTGGGTGATGACGCAGGAAGATATGAACGGTTCTATCGCCGTATAACCTTGAGGTAAACAATGCTTGGCTTTTCCCCATTAGCTTCTGCGCCCCTCGCGGATGATGGGGCTGTAGCCGAAGTTGTCTACCTTCTGAATGGTGACGACATTACCACAGGCCAGCCTACGGTTGGTGCGTCTGACCTTGCACAAGAGCATAATCTTGCTCCTGTTGCCATCACTACGGGTCAGCCGACTGTTGGCGACAGCACTGTTGCTCAAGAGCATGACCTAACGCTTGCAGCTATTACTACAGGTCAACCTACTCTGGGAGCCTCTACGCTGGCTCAAGAGCATGACCTTGCCCCCGTAGGTATCACGACCGGTCAGCCAGCGATTGACGCCTCCAGCATTGCTCAAGAACACGACCTTGCGCCTGTCGGCATCACAACGGGCGCACCAACGCTGGATGCTGCAACGGTTCAAGAAACGACCTTCATCAGCGCAGAGCCTGTCACAGCGGGCCAGCCTATTCTGGGCGCATCTACCATTGCCCAAGATCACGATCTTGCGCTTACGGGCATCACCACCGGAAGCCCGGCTGTCCCCGGCATCACAATGTCGGAAGACGAGACGTTCAATGCGGATCCGATTGCGTCTGGCATCCCTTCTGTTGGCTCTTCTGATCTGGCACAAATTCACCAGATCGCGCCGAATGGCATAGCGACAGGACAGCCTGTTGTTGGCCCGTCGGTCATCGACCAAGTGCACGACCTTGTGGCCGCTAACATCGCCACAGAGCCGCCTACAGTGGGTTCTCCTGTCATGGTGGTGGAGAGTGTCCTGGATGGTGACAGCATCACCACAGGCCAGCCTAGCGTCTCTCAGGGGGCTATTGAGCAAGAGCACAGCCTGACAGGAACCAGCGTTGAGGCTGGCGCGCCTGTCGTGCAGCCTTCCACAATGGTCGTCACGTTCATTCTGGCGGGAAGCGACATCACAACGGGCCAGCCTATCGTCGGCCCTCTTTTCCTCAACGCCAGCCGTCGGCGGGAGGTTCACGTTTCTGATCCATCAAACAACGTGGCGCTCGTGACTATCGGCGCAAATGCGTGTATTGTGTCGGAAATTACACCCAACAGCGTGTTGGTGTCTGAAGCGAACGAGGCCGCATAATGACATTCTACGTCAAACAGAACGACACAAGCCCGTCCATGCTGGCCACGCTGCAAGATGCGAACGACACGGCGGTAAACATCACCGGCGCATCGGTCAGGTTTCACTTGCGGCCAATCGGTTCAACGCAAGTCAAGGTCGACGCTCCGGCCACGATTGTCACGGCGGATGCGGGGATTGTCCGCTATGACTGGCAAGCCGCCGACACAGACACCATCGGATCGTATCAGGCCGAGTTTGAGGTTACATACGGTGACGCCACTATTGAGACATTTCCGAACGACGGTTACATCCGCGTTGAAATTATCTCTGACATCGCGTGAGGCTGACCAATGGAAACTATGACCCTGCTCAAAACACTGTGGCCAATTATTGTCGGCTTTGTCGCCTTTTTGGCTTGGCTAATCCGGCTGGAATCAAAAGGCTTGCAGAACGAGCGTGAGATAAAGCGCCTGTGGAACCAGCGGAAAGAAGACTTGGACGCGGCGCGAGAGGATCGACAGCGCATCCATGACATCTTGACGGAAATCCAGCAGGATATAAAGGCGCTGATTGCCAGAGTCGGGAAGTGATTGACCCACTAACAGCCTTAGCCGTCGCTTCGAGCGCGGTGGCCAACGTAAAGCAGCTTATGGCTGCGGGGCAAGACGCTACGTCAGCCCTAACCAAGTTCGCCGGGGCTGTGTCAGACGTAAACTACGCAGCGGCCAAGGCAAAGAACCCCGGTATCTTTTCTGCAATTACGGGAAGCGCAGAAGAGGAAGCCATCAACGCTTTCGCTGCGCAAAAGAAAATACAGGAATACCGGCGCGAGCTTGAAACGCTGATTGCGTTTCAGTACGGGCCAAAGGGGCTTGAGGAATACAAAGCCACACTGCGCTCTGTGCGTGAGCAGCGGCGCAAGACGGCATATCGCAAGGCCGAGATTAAAGAAGCCGTCAAGGTCTGGACCATCGCCACCCTTGTCGCCCTGTCTGGCGTGGCTGGTTTGGCTTTGATTGCTTGGGGAATCGGAAAGTCGGAGGGGCGCTGGTGACGCCAGAACTGTTGAACCGCTGGCGCATATGGCCGCGATTGATAATCACGCTCTACGGATTGGCCTTCTACCGGACCACGGAATGGTTCATGGCTCTGCCGGACCCGACAAACGCGCAGTCAGCCTTTGTGAGCGTCATTGTGGGCGCGGGCGCAGGCTTCTTTGGGATATACGTCAATGGCAAAGCATCTAGCTCTAGCGTGCCTTCTGATCGCTCTGACGGG
>Ga0102945_1000180_pt1 | contig 20471 bp, 37 predicted proteins | sample SalPonred_H2O_MG_FD_78207 | JGI IMG/M metagenome (GOLD analysis project Ga0102945, IMG submission 78207) | Salt pond water microbial communities from South San Francisco under conditions of wetland restoration - Salt Pond MetaG R2_restored_H2O_MG ...
ACAATCTCGTCAGAGGTTTGTCCTGCCAGCATTGGACCAACGCCACCTTCACCTGCTTGACCGTGACAGGCGGCACACTGAACATAGTGTTTTGCACCCACAGCCACAGCAGGATCTACAGCCGCTACTTTTACAGGCTCGCCCGTGTTCCAGGTAAATCCACAGAAAGCATCGCCTCGAGGACATTGTCCGTTGTTGAACCCTATGTTGCGATTCTCACCACCACCTAGAAATGCAAACACACCTCCGGTTGCACCAAACATCAATACCATTCCAATTATTACTTCTTTCATACTCCTGCCTCTTTTCTCTGTTCTTCTGCTCGTTCCATCAAGAAACTATACTGCTTAATATCTCCAGCTCGCTGTGCCCGTTGAGCAAGTTCCAGTGTTTTTAAATACTGTTTCTTGGCTTTTTCTTTTGCAGATTTAAATAATCCAAACATTGTTATTCTCCTTTATCCTACACTTTCTTCTAGAGTGATTGCCAACAAAGCATTGGCTTCTGCAGCAAATTCCATAGGCAACTTTGAAAATACATCTTTGCAAAATCCACTTACTACCATATTTAAACTGTCTTCCTCGTTTAGTCCTCGGCTGCGCAAGTAAAACAATTGGTCGTCACTGACCTTGCTTGTGGTTGCTTCGTGTTCAACCACTGCTGATTCATTGTTTTGTTGCACATAGGGTTCAGTGTGCGCACCGCACTTGTTGCCCAATAACAGGCTGTCGCACTGTGTAAAGTTTTTTGCATTTTCTGCACTGGGTCTCATATCAACCAGTCCACGATAGGTTTGCTGTCCGTGCCCTGCACTGATTCCTTTTGAAATAATAGTGCTGCGAGTGTTCTTGCCAATGTGTATCATTTTTGTGCCAGTGTCTGCTTGTTGATGCATTCTGCTGACTGCTACACTGTAGAATTCTCCCACACTATCATCACCTTTGAGTATGCAACTGGGGTATTTCCAGGTGATAGCACTGCCAGTTTCCAGTTGAGTCCATGATATTTTAGCTCTATCATCGCAGATGCCTCTCTTGGTTACAAAATTATAAATGCCGCCATTGCCGTCTTCGTCACCAGGATACCAATTTTGTACAGTGCTGTATTTGATTTCAGCATCATCATGTGCAAACAACTCCACACAAGCAGCATGCAACTGATTTTCATCACGTTGTGGCGCTGTACAACCTTCAAGATAACTCACATAGCTGCCTTTGTCTGCAATAATTAGTGTGCGTTCAAATTGTCCTGTGTTGCTTTCGTTGATGCGAAAATAAGTGGAAAGCTCCATTGGGCAACGCACACCTGGCGGGATATACACAAAGCTACCGTCTGTGAACACCGCACTGTTTAGGCAAGCAAAATAGTTATCTTTGGCTGGAATACATTTGCCCAGATACTTTTGCACCAATTCGGGATATTCCTGCACTGCCTCGCCAAAACTGCAAAACAAAATGCCTTTGTCGGCTAGCTGTTTTCTAAATGTTGTTGCAACACTAACACTGTCAAACACCACATCCACAGCAACACCTGCAAGCATTTTTTGTTCGGTAAGACTGATTCCTAACTTGTCGTATGTTTCTTTCAGCTTGGGATCAATGTCATCCAGGCTTTTGGGTGCATCATCGTGGCTTTTGGGCTTGCTAAAATAACTGATGGCTTGGTAATCAATATCTGGAATATCCAGCTTTGCCCAGGTCGGCATCGTCATAGCACACCAGGCATGATAGGCGTTTAGTCGCCACTCCAGCAACCACTCTGGCTCGTTTTTTTGTGCACTGATAAAACGCACAGTGTCTTCGCTGAGACCAGGCGGCACTGTATCACTTTCGATATCAGTGACAAAGCCTTCTTTGTAGGAAGCATTTTCTACCTGTTGTTTGATTTCTTCGGTTGACGCCATTACAATTTATTTCTTGCTGTGTTGCTCATAATCTCTACCATCTGTCTAAAACCAGTGGCACGATTCATACTGAGTAGATCCTGAATGCCCAGTGCATCAAAAGTATCAGGTGTGACACTTGCGGCCTGGTCAAGATCAATGCTGTTAAACACATCAGTGAGCACATATGCATACCCACTGCTGATCAAGCCATCGCTATAACTCTTCCACCTGTCTTGTTCAAAATCTACAAACAGTTGAAACTGACAATAACTCACTCTGTTTGGTTCTGTTCTCAGCTCTTCACTAAGCGGATCTTCCTGCAGTCGTTTGCCAATGTCAATAAAATGCTGATACAATCCTATGGTTCCATCAAAGGACCGTATTGCATCAAACTCCTCTGCATATTCTTCTAACTTGAGTTCTAGCGCACTCATTTGAAGTTCTCAAGTGGCGTGTCGATGCCTGGCACTGGCCGATTTGGCACTTCTACCAACCAGCACTGCACCTGTCTTCCGTCTTCTTTTTGCTCACACTTTACCTGCCAGGTGCTACCATATGGATAGCGTTCGTCTGCATATGCACTACCGACCAACCCTGCCATAACTGTGAGGAACAAGATTGCTCCTATTGTACTCAGTGTCAAAACTTTGATATCTTTCATAACATGATCCATCCTAATACGCTTGCTGTAGTTGCTACACCGGCAGCCAAAATAGTAGGCATTGCAAATAGATAAAAGTCATTGTCTTTCATTGTTCAAATCCTCGTTTTCTATGTCCGAATATCCTGTGTCCCAATCCCAGTGCCGCTTAGCATCAATCATGTGAGGATGCTGGACACGACGTTTGCGTTCGCGGATCTTCTCTTCATCTGTTTTGAAGAGATCCGCAAGCAGATCTCTAAACTTGCCCATATTAAATTTGACAATCGCTGCCAGGATAGATGTATTCGGAATCTTCCTGTTCAGTTACGAAGTCGCCAGCAGTCATGAATTTGATGTCACCCATGGGCTTTTTGCTTCGTTCATCTTTGAATTGATCAGTGGCAAAATCTTCCCTGAGTTCATCTTCATAAAATCCGCCACACATATTACCCTTCCTTCTCTAAATCCCAACGCACTCGGTTAGGTGTTGCTGGCAGAGTTCTTGACTTTTCTGTGGTGAATACATAGAATGTAAAGAACAAACAAGTAAGAAGTACTGTGTGTCCAATAATGTTGTATCCAATAGACACTAGTTCTGCTGTATAGATACCAAAGCCAATACACCACATTGCCGCAAGTAGATTGCTTGCTAAGAACTTGTACTCCATTGGACTGTTGCGTAGTCCATTCTTTGTAGCATCCAAGATGCCGTAGGCAAAAGTGCCTAAATTAATCCAACCTGTCATGTTGATCTCCTCAATGGTAGAATTACTTATGTTCTACTATTGTACTAGACAAAAAAGTTTTTGTCAAGGTTTTTGTTTGGATTTAGTTTTGTTATTGCAGGTGTCGTACACATATCCGCCTGCAAACACACCCAGCAATATTAGTGCAATACAACCAAATGTAAATTCAGGTGTCATGTGTTACCCTCTTGGCAACAACAAAGGCAGTATAAAAAGTATAAACACCAATGCCCAAAAGTTCAGTGTGAGTCTGTCTACTTTTTCTTCTAATTTGATGATTTTGTATGCCGCACCCTCGATGTATTTTTGCATTGTAGGGTCATCTGTGGTACTTTTTGCAACCTGCTTTGCTTTGGTTTGTATTTCATCATCTGATTGGCCAAACATATTCTTTCTCCTGGTTAAGTTAGATGCAAAATTATTATATCTTTGTGTTTTACTTGATTGTATTTTAGCCAGTTATTGCTGCAATGAAGATAGCAACATGAAAAAACTCCAATACTGCCAAGTTCATAGTCATACACACCATCTAGTTCATATAGATCTGTAACATAATAATCATTGTCGGAGCAACATATGTGTTCTACATCGCATGTTTCCGCTGTGTTGGATATTGGAGTGCGATCCATCGGAGCTCCCTGGTAGCGGGCCCAATTTTGTTTCCACTCTTCGTTGCGTTGAACTGGACAATTCCAAACATAGGTTCTAAACATATCGTGTGGATCAGGATCTAATGGTATTACCACGCTGTAGTATTGGTCCAATGGTTTGTCGGGCGGGTAGTGAAATTCGTCCACGTGCAACGGCTGAGGAATATATTGACGCTGATACGCCGCAAAATTATTGTCTAGTTGTAGATCTAATTTTGACTGCGAGTTTGCCGTAGAAATTATTGATTGGAGCCGTTGATAGCCCTCGTCCTCTGTGAGAAACACGTATCTTTGGTCCAACAAATTCCAGTCTTTTAGCCCGTATCTCAATTCAATCCAATCTTTGTCTGCAAAATTATTGGAGTTAGAGCCAGGCACATGATGATCATATTCAAATCCATGTGAAAATTTTTCCCGCATGTCGTTGCGGAAAAAGTCTATGTCGTCGTGAGAAACTATGTTGGGAAATTTTTTTACCATAGAGAAGCCGTTTTTGTTTATGCAACTATTTACCCAATAAATATAATATGCATATAAAAAACAAAAAAACTATATTTGTCCTAATAGACAATGTCGAAGATCCACAATTACACGATAACTTATTAAGCTACACACTATTTAGACGCATGGTGTTTGATTTTCCTTGCGAAATAGTGCATATCAACGAGCTGGATAGTCGCACAAAACAATTGGCAAAAGAATATGATTTGGCTATTTTTGTGTGTGCTGGTACTCACATTGACAATTTCAAACCCGAGCTAGAAGATATTGATTTTGACAAGTATCCTTTGATAGCTCACTTGTTGGAAAAGGATGGCGACTTGTCTTTTCATCCACAGTTTTTTGTTTTGAATCTTGCTGTTTACAACAAAATCAACTGTCCGCAAATATTAGATACACAAAAAATAGATTTTCTCTACAACAATTATCAAAGAACAGAACAGAATGTTCATGATGATTATACTCCGCTGAATGTGCGTCCCGGAACAAGCACCTCGGTAGAAAATATACATCTAAAGTTCGGAGGCTGTTTGCTGCATTCCTTGCTAAATGCAGGATACACTGTTTCTAATGTAAATGACGCTATAAGATCCAAAAAAATATATCTTTATCACGAATTCAACAGTCAATATTTGCAAGCCATGACCAAAAATATCAACATTGAACTGCCCAACGATCCTGGACAAAATTGCCTAAGAGACTTTAAAAAAGAGCTGGGCTATCAAATAAATTTTTCTAATGTATTTTATCCTGTCAACACTGAAAATATGGATACTGCAAACAACTTCGAGCCGGTTGATTATTTTGTAGGGGTCAGCAGCGGATTATTGCCAGTTGGAATGTTCAAGTATGATAATTTTCAATCGTGCAAAAAATTTACTCTGTTAGACATGAGTGATGCAAGCATTGACTGGCAAAAATATATTAGAAAACACTGGAACGGTGATATCAAAGATTTGCATCCGTTGCTAGAAGAATTTCTATCAGCAAATCCTGCATACAGTCCTGTAAGCAGACAATTCTCTCATGATTTTGAAAGGTTTATGTCGATCAACAATCTTACAGCACAATCTATAAACAAATGTTGGCAAACATATCTAGAGTGCGAAGTAGAATTTGAAAAGAGAGATTTACTTGATAATTCTACATACAGCTACATAGCCAACAAAATCAAAGATAATTCGCAGCAACAAACCTATCTTTGGCTGAGTAATGTGCACAAAATGTCTCATGACATGTTTAGGATAGGTGCACAACAGAGTCTACAAAGATTTTACAACAATATCAATTGTTTAGGAGATGCCAACATATACCTTTACAGCGGATACTACACCGGTGATCTCAAAAATCTAAACCAGGCAGATTATGCCACAGCAGACATGCTATTATAGATCAAGTTGTTGAATTCAGGGTTTTTAGGCGCACCGTGTACAATTATGTGAAATCTATCTTCGTTGCTGTCGTTTACAACACAGTGCTTGTAGCCAGCATTAAAACAAACCACACTGCCAGAATCTTCCAGTGGCACTGTACCGTATTCTGTCACTAGTTTACAGCCCACTGGATTATTCAAACTTATGTTGATTGCGCCGATGTGAGGTTTATCAAAATCAATGTGAGGATTTATATATCCGCCCGGTTCAACCAACATAAAACGCAGTCTTTGATAGCTGTTATAAGGAAAAACATTTTTAAAGTAATTGCTGGTTGTGGGACACAGTTCTGCAATCTCTGTCCAACTGTAGTCTACCTGAGACGAATCATAGCCGTGATCTTCTGGTCTACTAGTCACATGTGGTGCTACACCATGTATGCACAAACTGTGCCATCCTTTTCCAGAATCGTTTCTATGCTCAACAAACCTATCTCGTACTGCTTGGGCTTCTTCAAGCATCTTGTTTCTAGGAAAATCAATTGCCAGCGGCAACCATGGTATGTTGGTGCCCGTTTCATAGTCAAACAACAAGCTGGCTTTTTCTTTGGTTACTGGATTTAGATTTTGGTAATCATATGTTAAATGATAATGCTTTTGTACAAAATCCAGCACATGATGAGGAAATTCGTGTGTCATGCTTTTACTTATATTGATTTTTCAAAATCAAACTCCGGTCGATCTTGTTTGTGCTTTTGCCATTGCTGTTCCAACAATTGCTGCTCTATACAATAAAATTCTTCAGGCGCGAAGCCGGGTGCTCTTTGTGCCACCGAGTAGGTTAAATGCTCAATATTGTTTTGCACATACACAACACATTCCTGTTTATCCGCAAACACAGGGTCAGTGAATAAAAAACTTTGATCTGTTGACCCGTCCAAACCAATCAATCCTACTAATATAAACCACATCATAAGTTTTGCCTCTTTGAAATACTTATGATAATGAATTATTCAGGCAATAATGTTGTCCAACTGTGCTGCAATATGTGGGAACAGTTCTTTATAGTTGGTGCCTCTGCGACGATCTAGCTCTTCCAAGTACAGCTTTAGACGTTTTTGTTGTCCATGGTCGGGTTGAGAATTTTCAATGCGTTTGATCATGCCATAAAAGTAGTCTTTGTACTGTTCTTTTTCTGGATCGCCCATGGTATCATAGGCATCCACAGCTTGTTTTAAGCCCCAGTTTACCAATTCGGGCCCAAAAATAGTAGCATGCATCCATGGCGGATCTACAGCTATCATTGTGCTGTAATACACCAGTTTGGTTTTGCTCCAGTGATTGATTTTTTCAATTAGATCAGGCAGTGTCTGTACTGTGAGTGCTGTAAGCACACTGTTTATACTGGCCACTGTGGTAGTGGTACTGTTCACAAGATAGTCCATGTTTTGCTCGTACCAGTCTAATTTTAGTCCAGTGCGCACATACTCTGCTTGTGGTCCCCAGCAGTCTAAACTACCGCATACCTGCAGATAGTATATTTTCTGATTGCGAGCCAGGTGTTCTATTCTGTCAATATAGTCCCTAAATTTGGCAGGGTCAACGGTTAGATTGCTGAACATAACCAAGTTTAAATTAGGGCAATTTTTGCGTTCCAGCATTTCCAACAATCTAAAGCTTTCTGGTTGTATAAAGGGCTCACCTCCTAGTATGATAAGTTTGTGCAAGCTTTCGATGTTTTCTTCTAACCACTGGAACATTTTTTCCTGCATCAAAGGCAGGGTGGTTTTTTTATTAGGGTCGTTCATGGTCCAATAACCCAGCTCAGTGTCGCTGGCAATAGGACCGTGTTTTGCGTTTTCAGCTTCCCATGTGCTGCTGAATTTGTTGCTGCAATACATACAGCTGAGATTGCAGGTGTTGCTGAAATAGATTTCAACCTGTGTAGGTGTAACTTCCGTGGCAGTTAGATCTCCGGCTGCAACCTCTGGCGGTGGCTCTACTCCAAAAAAATCCAAATGAATGTTTCTGTCACTGGTTCCACCAGCAGCTTCAATGTCTCTACAATACTCACAACCATTGCCAGGCCATTCGCCTCGCAGCATGGCTTCACGGTCCTTGATCTTGCCGGGATGATTGTGAAAGTTGAATGTTTCTGGGTCTATTTCCCAGTGATGACATCTATGACAACTGCTGGTTGTGCCTGTGGGAAGAAAAATTGTGCTGTGATTCCACTTGAGCTGACAAGCGGTTTCTGTTTCGATTGGAAATTTAGCCATTGATTACCTACAAAAGTGTGTGCAAGTATTTATTCGCTTGCACGCACAGGATATTTATTGTGGTTTCTATGATTCAGCAGAAAGTGCACGCAGAATACGCTCAGGCGAAGTTTCACCATAAGGATCTTCATCGCTGCCTGCATCATTGCAGCCAGGTTCTTGAAACCAGTGTGTGATCACACCATCGTCAACCACAGCGGCATATCTCCAACTGCGCATGCCAAAGCCAAGATGATCTTTGTTGATCAACATGCCTAGTCTGCGAGTGAACTCCCCGTTGCCGTCTGGAATTACTTCTACATTTTTTAATTCTTGCTGTCTTGCCCATGCATTCATAACAAAACTGTCGTTCACACTCATGCAATAGATGTTGTCTACGCCGTGTTCTTGAAACTTGTGTGCATTTTGTTCAAAGCCTGGCAACTGCATGGTGCTGCATGTGGGCGTGAATGCTCCTGGTAGGCTGAACAATACCACTCGTTTGCCAGCAAAATAATCGTCTGTGAAACGAGCTTGCCAACGATAAGGGTTGTCACCCCCGATGCTTTCGTCACGCACACGTGTCATAAATTTTACCAATGGTAATTTAATACCTGTTTTCATTTAGTCCTCCATTTTAAATAGTTTGTGTCCTAGTGGACTGACGGGTTCTTGTGGTGTTACTTTTTTCCCTGTCCGTTCTTCTACCATCTGCAACAGTCTGGTAGCGTGTCCTCGTTTTCTGTATAGAGGATTCACAAAAATATATTCTATCTCTGCGTGTGTGTTATACCTAACAAAAGCAATAGTGGTGTTAGGATTACAAAAAGTGATGACGCCATCACCATGGATGACGTCCCATTCTGTAGAGTTATTTAACATCTTGTATCCTTGTTTGTAACACTATTGGCATAAATAAACATATGAACTACAAAAAAATCTATATCCAACTTATGGAACGAGCAAAGCATCGTTCCGACATTACCGAATATGAAACCCATCATATTCATCCTAAATCACTTGGCGGTTCTAACACCAAAGACAATCTTGTAAAACTTTCTCTACGCGAGCATTTTCTTGCTCATCGCCTGCTTACAAAAATGCATACTGGCGAAGCCCGTAGAAAAATGTATTTTGCCTTTTATCGTTTAAGCAACCGTCATCAAATACAGACAGGACGCTTCTACGCCAAAAGCAAACAGCAAGCCCGAGAATATTTGAGTCAAATACACTCTGGCAAAACACTCTCTGAAGAACATAAACAGGCTATCAGAGAAAAATGTAGAGGCATGGTAGGAAAAAAACATTCCGACGATGCCATTGCTGTTATGTCTAAAGCGAAACTTGGCAACAAGAACGCTAAAGTCGGAGTAAATGTCCGCGATGCAAACAACAATATAGTGTTGCAGTTTTCAAGCATCGCGGATCTTGTTACTCATTTTAATATATCTAGGGCACAGGCCGAAGGATATATCTATAATAATCGTCCGTTCAACGGTTTAATGTTTGAACGGACGAAAATAATCAAACGCAAATAGTTACGCTTGTTCTTCTTTGTAAGCGTCTAACGTCTTCTTGAACTTATTAGCGTGACTTCTTTCTGCCTTTGCAAGGGTTTCGAACCAATCAGCGATTTCGTCATAGCCTTCTTCTCTTGCTTGAGCAGCCATACCGGGATACATGTCCTGATATTCATGTGTTTCACCGTGAATAGCACTTTCGAGAGCTTCTTGGACATTACCAGCGGCTAGACCAGTTTCTGGATCACCTGAACCGCCAGAGATCAAATACTCCATGTGGCCGTGTGCGTGGCCAGTCTCACCTTCTGCAGTGTTACGGAATACGTTAGCGACTTCTGGAGCGCCTTCGATGTCCGCCATGTTTGCAAAATACAAATAACGACGGTTTGCCTTTGACTCACCAGCAAATGCATCTTTCAATGCTTGTTCTGTTTTAGTACCTTTTAGATCTGACATGTTTACTCTCCTTTGTTTGATTGTGTATTACATGTTGGGCAATGCTCTTTTTTTAGAGCGTAAAAATCTTCCATGAACTTACTCATAGTCAAGCCCTCCTTGATTTCAGTGTGTATTATACATTAGTATTTACTATAAAGTCAACCTAAAAAATAGGTTTTTTCAATGGTATTTTTCAATGGGTACTATAGGAAATTTTTATGTAAGATATTATAATTGTATTTGTGATATTGCAAGTAGCACACTGGCAGTGCCAGGACCAAACGCTGTTGCGGCTGTTGTATCAAACAACAACTGTGTGTCGTCGCCGGCATAGGCAACTTCTATGTAGTCGTCAGCGTCCAAACTTATCACCTGTGTGAAACTCATTGTGTTACTGGGCACAGCATTGATAACACCATGACGACGCATGCTGTTGTCCAAGTCAGTGCCATTTACTTTTAACCACACATACATGGTTCCACTGTTAAATGTTCCGCTGCCTGAAATATCAATCTGACCACTGAAGTCTATTTGATAAAGGCCGCTTTGGTTAACCTGTAGTCGTGTGGTGTTTCCTGCTACTACATCTACACCGTTGGACACAGTAGTACTGCCCGAAAAATCCACCAATTCTTCCGTGTTTGTGCTGGTAACTGTTTGATCACTGGTGACTGTAAACTTACCATAACTTTCCTGTGGCAGTATAGTGGGACGAACAAACATCTCGCCTTCTATGCTGTCGTTGTTGAGCACTGCTGCCATGCTGACCACTGCATTTGGTGCAGTAGGTTTTGTCTTAGTAAAACCGCCAACTGTGCTCGGATTAGCATATAGGATGTCTCCCACCGAAAACGCACTCATGTCTATGCCTCGCACTTTGCCCCACACTGTGACACGACCGTCACCGCCGTCTGTTATGTCTTCGGTGGTAACGCCAATGGCATACAGTGTAGGCGTACTGCCACTGGCGTCAAAAGCAGCAACTTCCACTCTAGCGGTGCCGTTTTGTTCTGCACCAGCAAAAGATACCAGTGTGCCATCTGGAATGGTGCTTCCAGTGTTGTTTCTAGCATACATGTACAGTTCTTGGCCGATCTGCTGTACAACACCGTTGGGATGGCCGAGGTTGAGTGTTTCGTCATCACTGTTCCAACACAGGTGTCCGGGTGTGCTTGGACTCACATTGGCAGTGGTATCAAAAGTTATTAGGTCTACACTGTTTACACTGCCAGGACTGTTGAACTCTACATTTCCAGATAGATTTACATCGTTTGCACTGATATCGCCGGTGGTAACAATGGTGTTTGCACCAAAGTTGTTTGCAAGCAGGTCAACCACGTCACTGTCTGTGTACTCTGCTGGTATTGTTGGCTTGTTGGTGAGATTGTTGTAGTTAAGATAGTGAGTACTGTCTAAACCGTCTAGTAGATCAGCATCATCTACCTTGTCTGTGATGGTGAGTGCAATAGGATTGCCGCCGGGTGTAGATCCGTCTGAAATGCGTATTTCGCCTGTGGCAGGATCAAAAAACAATTCACCTGCATCGCCTACAAATGTAGATGCATCAGCAAGTGGTTTGTATGCACTCCAGATTTTTTCAACAGCCACTGACTACTCCTTGTCAATGCCACTGAGGCGTTTGACATCGTCTAGTTCATCGTAGGCACTGTCTACGCCAACTGATTTTTTCTGTAGTTCAATTTCTGTTTGTTGTGGACTGATAAAAGCAACTTCACTTTCATCGTCGGCAGTTTCCTGTTGGCTGGTTTTTGCATCCAGTAGATCTGCCAGTTTTCTCAGTAGTTCACTTAGATTCACAGTGATATTCCTATGTTTAGAGTATTTATTCTATGTTGTATTTTTTAATCTTTGCTATTAGATTGGTTCTGCTGATGTTTAAATATTCGGCTGTGTGTGTTCTGTTGCCGTTGAATAATTGTAAAGCACTGCGCAGTTGTTCTTGCTCAAACACCTGCAGCATTTTGCCAAGGTCGTGTGTTTTTGTCACATGGTATGCATTCATGTCTTGTGTGATTTGTCGCAGGGCAAGATCTTCATCTAGTGTCATAATTTTATTTACTACAATGTTTTGGTGTTGACGATTTTTACACCTATATGCTAAATAACAGTGCAGGCAAAGATATTGTTTATCCACTAAATACTATGAGGTTAGGTTAGAGGAGAAATATTCTACCCTGGTGTAGGTGTTAAAGTCAACAGATAATAGTAGATCTAACAAACAAAAGAAGAAAAAACACTACTCTAAGTTCATATAGGAGAAGTGAAAATGAAAAAGTTAGGTCTTGCTCTGGTGATGATGAGCATTTCTGTCAGCGGATTTGGGCTGGAAGACGCAGATGGTCAAGCAGACAGCAGCAGTCTTGTGGTCACAGAAAGTACCACAACAACCAACAGTACGGTAAACAGTACAAACACCAATACCAACACCAATAACAATACGGTGAACAGTACCAGCACCAGTACTAATACCAACAACAATATATTGAGTGGTGGTACTAATAATACCAACACAAACATCAACACCAATAATAATATATTGAGTGGTGGTACTGACAACAAAAACACCAATATCAACACCAATACCAACAACAGCACTATTAATCAAACCACTAACAATACAAGCAACAGTACGATTAATAATACAACCAACTCAACCATTGATCAGACAACCGACAGCACTATCAATCAAACCACTGACAGCACCATCGATCAAACTGTGGATCAAACTGTTAACAGCACTAACACAAACACAAACACAAACAACAACACCAATGTTAACACTAGCACCAGCAATAACACCAACACCAACAATAACAACAACAAGAGCGATGTGACACAAACCATCAAGTCTCCACCACCCAGTGCTATTGCTCCTACTGTTAATGCTGGAGGCAATGATACTTGTACTGTGAGTTACAGTGCCGCAGTGCAGAGTCAGATACTGGGTATTGCAGGAGGCGGACATGTTCGTGATCTAAACTGTGAGCGACTGAAGAATTCAAAGACTCTGTATAATATGGGTATGAAGGTGGCGGCTGTGAGTCTAATGTGTCAGGATCCCAAGGTATTTACAGCAATGGAAATGGCCGGCACACCTTGTCCATTCAATGGCAAGATTGGCGATGAAGCAAAAGAGCTTTGGGCAAAGTATCCAGAACTAAAGCCTATAGAACAGGAAGAGGAAACCAGACGCAATGACACACTCAAAGGCATTGGCTGGGGTATACTTGGCAGTGCTCTGCTCTTGTATGCTACTGGTGGCGCCGCTTTCTAAAGCAGGGCAATTCGACAACCACACATTCCAAGCCGCTGACCACAATGAAATCAAAGACTGGTGGATAGATCAGGGCGGCAGTGTTGACGGTTATTTCTATTCGGAAAACTCCACCACAGGCAGTGACGGCACACTAGGCAATGAATATATCTGTTTGCGAGATGATGTTAACAAAGTGTATGTGGGTCGTTCAGATGTGTGTGTAAATCGTGAAATGGATACAACCTACAGTTACATTCAAATTGACGAGATAGACTGGGCAACACAGGAATACATTGTGGGGCAAACAGGTGACTTAATAGGTGACACCAGCCAATATTGGAGTGGGTGCTATGAACTCGATCGAGGATGGGGCGGAACTTCAGGCGGCAGTTGTCCTGCCCTTAATGATTTTGCTAACGGACAGATCAACTTTGGTTATATAGAACGCACACTCACAAACCTTGCCGCAATAAACATTGCACTGGAGCAAGCAGGCATAGAAGCCACTGGCTACAACTATTCGTGGAGTGTGAAAAACTGGGATGCCAACCGTGGAGCAGATGGTAATGCAAGAAGCACAGCAGATCCCCTCCAAGTAGAAGTGGTAGTTCGAGATACACAGAACACGGTGGTATTTTCAAAGACCTATGATTACGGTCGTTATATTTCTCAATGGACAACATTCGCAGGTGAAGAAACATTTGCCAATCCTTTTGATGTGAACACACTGTCAGAGATTGAACTGAGCGTAACCGGTAGAGATTTAGGATACTGGGCAGGATACTATGGTCCAGAGTTTGCAAATCCTAGTATCAAACTGAACTACAGATACACAGGCAATCCTGTGGCAGAGGAAAGCCTAGAGGATACTGTTCTATTCGATGCCCAATGCTCGGCGGATCCCCTATTCGATCCTGCCTGTCCAGGATACAATGACGCATTTATGTCCAACATAAACACAGGAGCACCTACAATAGACGAAGTCAATACTGGGATGCCAGATCCTGTAACAGACACTGCTTCAACGGGAGGATTCTCTAATGACCCAATGGATACAACAAATAATGGAATGGTGGGAATGGCATCGTCTACGTTGCCATCAGGATCGGATGTGCAGGAAACACAAACGATTGCAGAAAAGGACCCTACAACAGGCGAACCCGACACAGGATCAGGAAGACCACTAAATGCCAACGAATTAAACGCCCTGTCAGCGGCCGAAGACGTAGCCAGTGCTGCACAAAGCACAGCTGCAGAGAGTAGCACACAGAGTCTTACAAGCAGTGACACCAGCACTAGCACAGGGGTTCCTGCTACCACAAGCGGGTTTGACACCAACGGTGTTACGGGTGCTTCAAACTTTGGCGGCGGTTTTGGCACCAGCAGTTTTAGTTCAGACAACACCAACTCAGGAATGGATTCTAACATGGGCAACACAGGAATGAACAGCAACACAGGTGATTCTGCCAGCATGGATCTTGCACAGGGCGGTTCATTGCAGACAGAAGATATAACCGGTGAATCTGCATTAAGTGCATCAGAACAGTTGAGTCAAGGTGCCGACATGGCAGACATAGAACTTGCCAGTTTGGATTTGGATTTGATACGAGACATTGTGAATGGTGTGGCAGAACGCACACTACAAGATATCAAAGACGAACAAGAAGATGCCATGGAAGAAGCCAACGAAGCTAGTATCGCAGAAGCCAATGCAGAAGAAGATAGACTGGCGCAAGAAGCAATGGCGGGCAGCACGGATGAATCGGCACTGGTAGCACTGTTAGGATACAATCCCGACTTTAGAGCATATCAACAACCACAGATCACAGATGGTGATTTATACCCGCCAAAGGATATATACACAGACAAGAAAAACTATGACAATCCTGCGGCTCGCTTCTTTAATGGTGCAAGCGATGAGACACATAGACAAATGGTGAGGAGCCAATACCAATGATAGAAGCATTAGCATTTGGATTTTTTGCCTACTTTGGCACAGGAGTAGGCGAGTTCGCACACGGAAAATACGACGAGCATGTCAAATGCAGAATAGAAACCTGCGAAGAACAAGTAGAACCGGAACAGACGATAACAATAACAATAGAACACAACGATAATGTAGTGTCAGAGACACAACTAGGAGCAGACAATGAGTGACAAGGATCTTGGCGAAATAACTGGTAACATAGAATCAGAAATGGAAAATCTCAAAAATACCAAGATGAAAATCTTTGGTATTACAGTAACACCTACCAGCATAATGGGTGCTCTCACATTGGTAGGTGCATTGTTAGGCACACTGTATGGTGCTTTTGAAAGTTATAAAGCATTCCAAGAAATGAGTGAAAAACTCGATGCAATGGACATCGAAGCGGTGGAAGCCCGCAATGTTGCAATTGAAACCAAATTGGCTGATGCTATTGATTACACCCGTGATATTAAAAACGGACTGCGAGATGACATACTGAGAATCGAACAACAGGTCAACAGAATGGAAGACAAGGTAGAATCCAGTGAAGACAGAGTCAAGGACAGCCAAGATGCCATCGAAACACATCTAGAAACCATTCATGACGAAATGAATGATGTAAGAAAGGATGTGGCACAGAGCACTCGTGAGATAGAAAGTCTAATGCGTGAAACTGAAAAAGACGTTCGCGACACAATGCGTAGCACAGAAGATAGAATCGATTCAGACATGCGTCAACTTGACAAGGATCTCAACGAAAAGTTGCAGGAAGCACTAGATAACCCACTTAACGAAATGTAATGCAACTACGTCAGCCTTTGATAAAAGCAGTTGTAATACTGTTTCCAACCTACACCGTTGCTTTTGCAACAGAAGCAATGGTGTATACCATTCCAATGCTTGCAGTCAGCACAATCTTTGCTCACAGTATATTTGATGATGCTGAAGTACATCGTAGAACCGATGACGAAGACGCACTAGAGTCAAGTGCTAAAGATTAACTGACCACAGTTTCTGTAATGATACCACAAATCATGTCAACTTCGCTGTTGGTGAGATATGGATCTGTGGGCAAACACACCACATTTTTCCTATACCACTCTGTCATTGGCATGGGCTTGGGTGGGTATTTGTTGAGAATGCTGTGCTCAAAATCTTCTTGATAATATCGTTCTGCACTCACACCATGCTGGGCAAAGCGTGCAATCATATCCTGCTGATTTTGGCAAAACATCACAAACTTGTGATGATTTGTGGTTGATTGGTGACGAGGTTTTCTATACCTGATTCCAGCATCTTCGCAAGCTGATCTATACTGTGCAACAATATACTCTCGGCGTTGATTGTACCATTCCAATCGATCAAAACTCAAGCTTACCGCAAGTGCACGATCCTCACACTGTTGTGCATTAATTCCATAGGTTTGTATTTCACCATACCTACCTGATTTGCCATTCACACTGGCCAGTTGAGCAATGCGTGCAATTTCCTTGTCGTCTGTTACCAATGCTCCGCCACCATATGGAGTCAACACTGGTTTGTTGCGTGCAAAGCTTAAAATGCCTATGTCGCCCAAAGACCCGGCAGGTTTGTTGTTGTAGGTTGTGCCGTAGCTTTGTGCACTATCCTCAATGATTGTGAGATTGTGCTTTTGTGCTATAGATTGAATTTCATCATAATCAAAATTATCACCATACAAGCCAACCGGCATAATAGCTCGTGTTGTTTCGTCTATGCTGTCTTCGATGAGATCTACATCTATATGCCCGTACTGATCGATATCTACAAACTGCGGAACGGCTCCTACTAATCCAATTTGATTGGCGCTGGCAACGTAGCTGGTGTTAGGACAAACCACACCATCGCCTTCGCAGATTCCTGCACTAATGAGAGCAATCTGTATAGCACTGGTGCCACTGGGCGTAAACACACAATACCGACGATCGGTAATGCGCTTGATATTTTCCACCACCAGCTGGGTGTGGACATTGTTGAATAGATTGTTTTGACCGATCAGTAGATCTATTTCTGCAAGATAGTCTTGCCTATGATCGTTCCACCAACGATCAGTTAGGGCTGGGGTTATTGTGTTTTTTATCAAAATATTCCAACCATTCTCTGTAGTGTGCAACCATTTTTTTGTTGTTGACTTTGGTGTAGTACTCTTGCCTACGTATCATTTCGGCACGAGCATTGGCAGGTGTTGTTCCCCACTCTCGCATGAAGTGTTCGTAGGCCGCATCCATTAAAGCTTTTCCACCTTGCCTAACTTTTCAAACTTGCGATAGCGTTTGTTAAAGGTCAAAGGCTTGCTGTACACAACACGATCTCCATCCACCGGAGTAAAAGCCACCAACTTATCACCTTTTACATAGTATGTATGCTGATGCAATTCTGGAGTGGTTTCTTTTAATACGTCAATCATAGCTTGCCTTTGTATTGTTTGATTTCAAGGATTTGATCACGCCATTGTGGAAGAATGCTCCATGATTCTTCTCCGCCACAGTAGCAGGAGCAGAACACATCATTCCACATGATGAATGTTTTGTCAATTACCATTTGCGCCATTCACCATTGATCAACAAATAACAAATGGTCAATCCTACTGCGCCAGCAACCAACATCACATCAAGATAGTTTTGAGTGTATTCCATTATGCCACCTCCACGTCGTCGTATGCTTCAACAAACTCATCGTCATTGGCAGACTTATTTAACTCTACCAACACAGGCTCGATATACTTGGCCATGCTGTAAGGCAGGCTCAAGCTATAGCAGACATATGATGGATCATACTCGCCAGCAAACTGCTCAATCATGTAGCGGATTGCTGTCTTGCGATCACAGCCGCAAATGTCACGCACCTTGCGGATGTCGGCACGAAATGCAATAAGAGCTTCGGCATCGCAGCGGCGTTCATATTTGTACTGTTCATGAGCCGCATCGTCGATGCGACATGCTTCTGCGTCAAGTTCTTCGTAACTCATAGCATCAAAGTCGTAGTGACGACCCTTAACACCGTAAGCGTCCTTGTGACGATAGTAGATAAAGTCTTGGAGTTGCTCACGAGTTGGAACGATTGAATCTGACATGGTAAAAACCTCTCTAACTAACCCTACACGTATATAATAACACATGTACGACAAAGGTCAACCTATTTTAAGAGATTTTTGCCAACAGTGGATTCAAGTTCTTCCAATGATACAAGATCTTGTTGTGCTTCAAGTATGGATCTTTTTGGATTTAAATTGAATTTTTGCTGGAACCAAAAGTTAATGTTGTCAGCGTGATCTACGCACCAACGAAAGATTTTTCTTTTGCGTATTTTCAAAACAACTCCTTTTCTGTGAGCACTTTGAATTCGTAGCCTTGTTGTTTACAGTATTCTCGAGCAGTAGTCCATTTTGCTTTATTTACTTTGTAACCTTTCTGGAAACTGGGTTTTATCTCCACAACAATAGTTCTACTGTCGTGCGTTTTAACTACAAAGTCTGGATAATAATTGTGCCATTTATCATCAGGTCCAATATAAGGTATATGCAGTTCTTCTGAACTCCACTGCACAATCTTATCACTGCGGTCGCAGTACAGCATGAACCTACGCTCCCACAAACTACGATATATGATACGATTTACATTGCCTAAATACTTTGCAGGAAATTTTGGTTTGTATTTTCCGCGGAGTGCTGTTATTTTCATTATTGCTTAATTTTCAATTCTTCCGTGTTTACAAAGTCACCGTCTACAACTCGATATGCGTCACAACTCAAAGACGAACGAACATACTGTCTGCCACCGTCGATCATGTTGCCGTTGTTGAAACGCTTGTAGTCATGATGGCTCTGTGAATATTCCAACTCGCCGGAATCATTCTCCACCATACCAAACTCAAATGTCTCTACCATATCAGCATTGCAAATCATCACACAGTCGCGATAGTGATCATAGTACAAACCAAAGTAGCTATTGCCAAAATCAGGATGGGGTGTAGCACGATAGAACACATCAACTGGGACATCGCTGGCACGGAGATCCGTGGTGCATACATACTTTACAGCAACACCATCTTTTTCACTGTATGTCTTTTCTACTTCCCTAATGTTAAAATTAGGATGATGTTTGATATTCATAATTCCACTAATTCTATTATGTCACCAAACCGTTCTTTGAGTTGGTTGTATATTCCGGCATTGCTCATACGCAATCCTTGAGATTCTCGTAACAATTTATATGTACTACCAGTTTCTGTGATTGCTGTTATCCACTCACTGTCAATTTGTATATTAAGTTCCTTTATAGGACTGCTCAGACGCCAACTATCACCATCGAGATATCCACCGCTCCAGCCACACAGAATCTTTTGGAACTGTTCACCTTCGTGATTGACTTCGATGATTACCCATGAGTTTGGTGTAATGCCTTGTTCTGCTTCCATTGATTCCATGCTTTACTCCTTGTATGCGATCAGTGCGTTTAATGCTTCCCACTGACCCCATGTTAAACTAAATCGTTGATCACCGTTAGAGTTAATATTCACATCAACACCTTCGCCGTTTGACCACTCACAGACTTCCATGTAGTCGTTGTCTTTAGCGAACATGTCGTATGGCTTTAGTTCTGTGAACTTGGCAGTCCTTTCATTGATCTCAATCACAGTGAATTCCTCTATTTCTTTAGTTATGATACTACTCATAAAGAGTATTGTCAACCTTAATGTGTCCATCCCCAAACTTTAACAGCATGTAAGTGTAGTCTCGGGGGCGTATATATGCCGTGAGCACACATTTCACGGTATAGCCTGACTGATTTTTAATCATAGCCCACTCGTGTTCGCGAACATTATCCATTACAAACTGTGCCAATTCTGGATATCTGATAAAGAATTCATCTATGGCGGCCCGTTCGTTATTCTTTTTTATTCGAGCAATCTTTTCATCGGGCTCATCGACGTGAAATATTTCCAAAGGCATTGAACGACTGCGATACAATATCCGCTGTTCGTATACTTCATCGTCGATGATTTTACATCTCATGAATAGTTGTTCTCTACCATACTCAACAACATCTGATAGTTTTCATAGGCTTTTTTCACTGCGGGGTTTTCATGTCTCGCGATACACTCACGCTCATGTTGTTCTAAAATTTCCATGACTTCAGTGCCGTGTCGCCCAAACCCTGCCCATTTCCGTTTCAGCCAGTTGTCGTGCTCTACC
>Ga0102945_1000181_pt1 | contig 20394 bp, 29 predicted proteins | sample SalPonred_H2O_MG_FD_78207 | JGI IMG/M metagenome (GOLD analysis project Ga0102945, IMG submission 78207) | Salt pond water microbial communities from South San Francisco under conditions of wetland restoration - Salt Pond MetaG R2_restored_H2O_MG ...
CATTCTTTTTCTGGGGCCAACTACTCTAATCCTTACAGCCTTTCCAACTCTGTGGCTGTCCTTAGTAGGAAATAGATTCTTGTCAGCATAAGTCTTGGAAACGTACCCAAGCTCTATATTTAACAATCTTTTAGTCTTATGCACTATCTGATCTAATATCAGAACTGGCTCTCTCTCCATAAAATGATAACCGCTATTAGGCTCTCCTGGGCTATCAAATAAATCCCAAGTAAGATAATTTAATCCTTCTCGGTTTCTTCTCTCTTCTAAGCTTAATTCTTCAGTATCCATCTTGGTGTTGCAGTAGCAACTTACCTGTGGCTTCATCTAAATCCTTAATAGCTTTGTAAATTGCTCTACTGTTTTTTTTTACTTGTTCTTTATCTGCCTTAGTTGAATCTAAACCAAGGTTAGTATACATAATAGCATCTTGTTCAAGTAAGGTATTTATCCTTTCTTTAACAGACTTATTAAAGTCTTCTGCAATTTTTAGTATTTCTTCCTTATTAATCATAATCAAATATACACATATGTATTCATATGACATAATATACATATATATACTTATCAACAATGTTAATAAATATTTATTTTGTAAAACTTGATTATGTCAAAAAAAACCTGTAACTTCGCCTATATAATAATATTTATAGCAAAGCAGCTGACGAGCCTACAGCGAGGCAGCCCAGCATAAAGTAACAACTGTATAGGGGATAACTATATCAATCTTTGTTCTGCTTTACAGCAGAGCCAAAATAGTATCCAAAGATGCTTAGTGCAACACCTTCTACGATACCAATCATATGTATAAATATTTCTTTATTACCTTCTGGTACGTTAGTAGTAACCACAGTATAAACTAAGAAGGCAAATGCAAGTAAGCCTACAATGCCTGTGGCATTGAACATCCAATCCGTTCCATACTTTCTTAAGTTTACTTCTCTATCTCTTGCTGAATCTCTATCCATCACTTCAAGCTCATACAGCTCTACAAGCTGTCTATGAGCCTCTGATTTATCATCAGCAGACATATCGCCATCTTTGTCTATTAGGTTCTTTACAATGCCTAATATGCCTTTATCTGGTAGTACATTACCAACTACATCTAATATGCTTGGTGCAGTTTCTTTGAGAAACTTTCCAAGCTTTGTCTTGTGAAATGGTTTTTTATCTATCATTTAGTGTACTGTGTTTAAGAGGCTACTGTGTTTAAGAGCTAATATGTCCAGATTACATTAGCAGGCTTAGAAGGATCTCTGTCAACGTGAATAAAGGTATCTGCAATACCTATTCTGTTAAAACCTACTTTTAATAATGCACTTACTATTATATGTCTTGCAGCACTATTAGTACAAGCTATATCTGCTGCTAATCCTTTAAGATGTGAAGAGTTGGCTGAGGCTTTATAGCCTCTTGCCAACAACCCTTCATTATATTCTTTGGTTCTATATCCACTTGTAATTCTAAAGGGTATGTCGCATAAAGAGCGTGCTTGGTCAAGTCTACTTAAAAACTCTCTATCCATAGCTTCGCCACTTCCCACCATATCAGGACTATCAAACTCAGAAAGTTTAAAGTATTTCATAGTATCTTACCGATTAATATACTTGTTAAGACTAATACTGCCATCCAAAATAATCCAAATTGGAATAACTCAAATGGTGTACCGTTCTTTTTAATATGTAGCCATACTTTTAACTCTATGAATTTAAGTATTGCTATGTCAATTAGTTTTCTCATTTATTCTATTGTTTTTGTTATAAATAAAATACATATTATCTGCACAATTTTTATCCTATTATTTGCACACCTATATTAATTATTATGTTCTTTTAGTATTTCATTTACTCGTTTTAAATCCTTTCTTACTCTCTCCCTTTCTAACTTGACTTCTAATATCTCATTCTCAAGCACTCTAATATCGGGGAATACATAAGTGTTTTGGTTGTATCTTAGTCCTTGTATCTCGTTTTCTGTGTCTGTTATTCTGCCCTCTAAATGTGTGTATAATAGAACTGCACTACCTACAAGTATGACTATTTGTATAAGCCACTTTATGTTTATAGATATTCCACTCTCATCATTTAGTTTAGGTAGATTTTCTCCCATTAATCTTTCTCTTTAAGAAATAGAATAACTCTTTACCTAATAGACCAAAGAAACCACCTACAAGACCAACAATAGCGGCTTGTGCTACTCCCATAATAGTTACAGTTGAAAGGGCTGTAAATACAAAGCCACTAATGAATGAAATTTTATTGTCAAGTGTCATAGCTTAAATAGGCGGGGGCATTAAGCCCCCTTTCTCTTTTATTTAAAATTGATTAGAACTGATTAGCAAATGCCATATAGATGTAATTTTCGTTTAAAACATTTTGATTTGAATCTGTTGTTGTAATTTGAAAACCATTAGTATTAATATCTATTTTATATGTACCATCTACTTCGTTAAGTGAAGAATGTGGAAACAATGCTTTGGTTCTTTCGTTTGTAGGATTTCTTTTATTGTCCCAAATTATCCAACCGCTATTTGTATCAGTACTTTTTGTCATAACAAAAGCAGGTTCAAATACTGTAGTTATAATAGGACCATTAACATTACCATTTCCCACATAACTACCAAACTTGCTAAATCCTGCAACCTCTGCGAAACAGTAGGAAACATAAGTTCTTCCAGAATTGTTTGTATTTGTGTTATTTACATATAAAACACTTGAATCTGGATTAGAACCCCATTCCCCAACACCTGTATAGGCAGCGGCAGTATCATTTAAAACTAAAGCACTTGTAGCACCTAAAGCAGATGAGTAAACGTGCCAATTAGTGCCAGATAAACTTCTACATTTGTTAATTACAATTTTAGGAGCAGAATCAAGACCGTGTCCTATTGTTGAGGGTTGTGTTCCATTACCTGTATAACTAACAATACTAAACCCTGCCTCTGTATTAGCAGATACTTGAGATGTTATTGTTCCATCTGTGTTTGTTACTGCTGCACCTCCTGCTTTCCAACACCAAGCAACGTAGCTTGCATTCAAAAAGTTTGTATGTTCTGCAGATGTTGTTCCTGCAGCTACACCAAAAGAATCACTACCAAAAGAAGATATATAACCATACTGACCATTTACTCCTTGTGCATCAGTTCTATCTGGAATTAAAGTATTTGCTTGACCTCCGCCTCTTATTGTGTCCTGCAGTATGTGGCTATTAGCACTTGCATCTCTTCTTTTTACCCATACCATATCAGGGTCAAATCCAACACCTGTAATAGTTTGGCTTGTTCCATTCCCCGTATACAAAACAGTATTAAAACTTGCTGCTCCACTACCGCCCTCGTCATTACTTTTTATTAATCTTTTATTTGTAGCCATAATTAAATCATAAAGTTAGGCAAGTCAAATAATACAACCGCTTTTTTAGTAGTAAGTGCATTTATTTGTGCTTCCAATTCATCACTCTGTGTTCTTAATGCTGCTCTTTCATCTTTTATAGACTGCGGTGTAGCTTCTCCACTATCCGATTCACGAATAATGTACCAATCTGTTTTTGATAATTGGCTGCCTATAATAGACTTTAAGTTAGAAATCTTGTTTGCTTTTAATTCAGCAAGCGTTCCTTGAATAGGTTTGTCTATAACGTCATAAGTATAAACATCTCCATCTAAGTGTAAGTTTGCTAATTCCTCTATTCTTGAATCGTATGCAGGTTGTACTACCTCTTTAAATCCATAAGCTGCACCATTTCCAATGTTTAAGTGCAATCCATTCTCATCACTCCAACTCTTAGGAACTCTGCTAAATGTTTTTATTTCTCCGTTTACTAATATTGCTACCATATCTATTTATTATTGAGGTTGTGAAATTGAGTACCAGTACTGACCTGCTCCTGTTACTACTACTTGAATAAGATTACTTACTGTACCGTTATAAGTACCTGCAACCGTTGAGCCAGCAGGAAGCGTTAAAGCAAAGTCTCCTGTAATTACTAAGTCTTTTACCATACCTATTGCAGTATTTGAAAAGGTTAGTGTAGTTGCTCCTGTTAGTGTCTTGGTAAATACTTGTGCTGAACTAAAGTCTACGTCTGTTGCTAAAGCTGCACTTGTTGTAAATTCAGTTCCTAACTTAGCGTAGGTAATAGAATCGTCATCTAATGATACTACTACGTTGCCTGTTGTTGGAGAAGCGGTAATACCACCACTACCTGTTACTTGGTTTACATCTCCTGCATCGTCTGAATACAGTTCCGTAAAGTTGGATTGTACTTTAGTGAACGCATCAAACAAAGTGTCTCCTTGTCCTTGATTCGCTGGGCCAATATTAATGTTTTGTTGTGCCATTATTTTTTTTGTTTAAAGTTGTGTTCTATCTGTTGTTAAATATGTTGTGTCTGTTCTATAAGTAGTTGAGTCTGTCGATATTTTAAATGTTACCCAGCAAGTTGGAGATGCTATGTCGTTTATTGCATTAGTACTCCATAGAGTATCAGCTCCAAAGGAGCTGTCTTGCTCCATTTCACAATATACGCTTCCCCAGTTTATGTTGTTTGCCATTGTCTTCTTTTATCTTTTTAAAATATGCCTCAAGTTTTATTATATTACTCTTTTTTGGCTTATATGTTATAATTTCCTTTTTTTCCATTACAGAACCCAAGAATGAAAGTTTACATCACGATCTGGATACATTTCGCCATTTGTAGACTCATTATACTCTGGAAAGTCCTGGCTATAGAATCCCATATAATCCACAAACCTACGAGTATAAAACTCTGCGGTTTCTGTTACTCTACTTAACATATTATTCATCTCCTCTAAGGAGATGGTTTCAGAGTTCTCGCTTCTATGCTTAAAAACACCTCCATTGCTAATCTGATACATAGCAAATGGCAAATAAGCACTTTGCGTGAACCAAACAAGCATAGGCTTGATGTACACATCAATTAAATTCTTGTATTTAACATTACCAGCCAAATCAATGTCACCAGAAATAATTAATTCTTGTAATTTATTGTATAATTTACCTCCTAAGTAATTCTGTATGTGAGTGTCTTGTGCTACTTCAATAAATTGTACTAATTTATCTCCATCAACATTCCCATCAATGATTGACTTTCTCTTTAAATCGTTTAGTGTTATAAAAAGTGCCTTCTGTGCCATATTTACTTAGTTTTAGGATATGCACCTCTATTTGGCATATCTGTAGGTCTTACTGGTACTTCTTTAGGGTTTGTAGGCTCATTAAAGCCATCTTTTACAGCATCAGATGCCTCTACTTCCGTATCGGCACTTACTTTCTTCTTGTAAACCCTTCTTTCCCAAAAATGATGGCAATTTACACCGCCTTTATACTTAAATAGGCTATAATTTGCTCCATTATGACCTAATTCTTTGTTTAGTCCTCTAAAAGACATCTGTGAGATGTCTTCTTTTCTAAATACTATATCTTTCTTGCTTAAAGACTCTAATTGCTTGCAGAATTTACGGCTTTTATCAGACTCTCTAACAGGAGAATAAGCATATCTGACCTTATACCCCGCATTATCTTGAGAAGAGCGAGCAGAAGCCTTAGAATCGCTTTCTGTAACTGCTAAAGCAGTCAAATCAAACTCCTCATTGTCATCTCCTACAGCTTCAGAGTGTACTAACTCCCAATCAGAGCTAATAACCTCTCCCATCTCTTCTAATTGAGCGTATAAGTCATCTCCTTCTTCATCAGAAAAGTCAAGTTTAGCCTGGGAAGATAATTTCTCCCCAGTCTCTTCTTCTCTTTTAACTTTAGTAGATATATTGTCTAACTCTGTGAACTCAATTGGTTGTAATGTTACAAAGTATAGGTTTAAGAATATATCGTTAAACTGAAGAATCTCCTCCAAGCCATCTAAAATGGCTTGTTGGAATGGTCTAATAACAATGTTATCCATAAGGATAGAAGCTGTTCTAAGCTCCTCTGCATTGTTACCAAAACCTGTGTTATCTTTTATACCTAATAAGATTGGAGACACAATACCGTGACCCAACATTATCTTCTCTCTACTTTCGTCAGCTAAGAATTGATATTGTGCGTGAGCATCGGGTAAATGTATAGGCTCTAAGTCTGCTTTAGTTTCAGCACTCTCATTAAAGGTAAGTATAAACTTACCAGCGTTTGATGATCCGCTAAACTTATCCATTATCTTTCTTTCGATTAACTCTTGGGTTTCTTCATTAGGAACACCATTATTAAAGTTAATCAATAAAGATGGCTGTAAGCCATTCTTTATGTTGTTTATGTGGTAGTTTGATACTTCTTCTTCAAGTGAGCAGTATTGTAAGCATCCATTATAATCGACTGGAGCATAGTAGTAGAATCCACTTCTGTATGGTTTGAATATATATAACTCAATAACATCACTTTTTCCTCCATTGCCAAAAGTAGGTATTCTCTTAGGTTTATCAGAAGGCTTTATTTCAGCCCACTTAGGATGATAGTAATAAGCTTGTATCTTTCCATCTTTAGCTTTTTCAGCTCTCAATGTTTCCATTGGAAAGTGTAGTACTTTTACTATACTTGTTTTTTGCTTATTGTAAACAACTTGAACAGCTGCTTGACCAAGCATCTTATAATCATTAGCTACTCTCTTGATCTCTCTTGACTTAAGTAGCATCTTCATTTTAGTATACATCTCTGGCTTGATGTCAGAGTCCGTGGCTTCAAGGCCACGGCCATATATCATATCTACAATACCATTGATACAACGAGCATTAGTAGGACTACCTAAGTATTTATCTATAAGGTTGTCAAAGTAGTCATTGTCTTCACCATATTGAATCCAGTCCTTCCCATAAACCTCCTTAACCTCTGGAGTTTGGTAGCCAGACAAGTTTACTACTCTTGTAGCACCTTGAACCTTCTTTGCTGGTTGTAATGTAACTTTTCTGTGTTTCATATTATAATACTATGTATTCGCTTTCACCTTCACCAACATACTGGTCGTACTTATCGGTGTTTATGGTGTGAACAACTTCGTCATCTATTTGGCTTGTAACATAAGCCTTGTCTCTGTAAAATAAAGAGCCACCTCTTGTGAACTCTAAATAATATGCACTTTCTTCAGATAGTATAGAAAATGCAATATCCATATATACAAAATTACTATTGCTATCTGGAACCGCTGCTTCAATATCTGTAATAGTCTCAGACTTGTTTGTACCATCCTCTGTTATTGTTAGACTAACATCAGTAAAAGACACATCAGCAGTTGGAAATTCCCTTGGAATAACCGCAATAATTTGAGCATCTGTACTTGGTAATAATCTTATCATAATAAGATAACTGAAAAGTATGTTTTTTGTTTTAAATAGAAAAGGGAGGGCATAAGCCCTCCCCCTTTCTGTGTTTAATAGTAGTATGTTTAAGAACCAGCTACTACTGTGAATCCAACTGCTGTAGGAGCATCTCCTAAGAAGTTAGCAGGAACTCTTTCCATTCCTGTCAATGTAAGTGTGTATCCACTTAATTCATTCATAGCACCACCAGTAACGATAGTACCTCCAGTTACGTCCATTCCGTGTTCTAATCCAGCTAAGAAGAAGTTTCCGTTGTAGTCTTCAACGATAACGTGAGGTCTTCCGTAAGCTAATAATTTTAACTCTTTGTGGTCAGCTACAGATAATTTCTTTAATGTGATTTCTAATACTTGCTCAAAAGCAGTAGTACCAGTAGCTCTATCTGATTGGATGTTTTGTGTGAATGTTGAAGCTCCTTTAATATCGTACTTGTAAGCGTTTGGAGTTCCAGCAATCGCATCAATAACATCAGTATTGGTAACATCATAAGTGATGGCACCCAAGTCTCCAAAGTTTACAAAGTAAATGGCGTTTAAACCACCTACTGAATCTTTACAAGGCTCAATTCTTCCTAATGATAAATCGCAGGCCATATTTTTGTGTGTTTTATAGATTAATTAAAAAAGGGTAGGCAGGCTTCTACGGCTTACCTACCCTTTCTATTTATTTAGTTATTTATTAAGAGTAAAGAACGATGTCTGAACCGATTCCGTACTGAACTCCAGCTGTCATTCTCATCACGATTCTTACGTTTTGAGATCCGTCAATGTCAGCCATATCAATGACTTTTACTTCGTTGTGGTCAGATAATAAACCAGTACCAAAGTATAAGTTAGATTTCTCAGCAGCCATTGCAGTATTGTTAGCTAAACCGTTAGCAACAAAGATTTTTACACCGTCAAAAGAAAGTGAACCATTGTTCCACCATTGAGTACCTTGTGCGTTAGTACCAGCAGCACCTAATCCAGAAGCTCCGAATCCTCCTAATGCTCTAACGTAAGCTCTTGCTACGTTTTGAGATACATATAGGTATAAGTCTTCTTTTCCGTAAAGAGTAGAAGGGATAGCGTCAACAACTTTTCCTAATTCGTCAATTACGTTTGCAGCGGTAACAGTAGTACCAACTACATCTATAACGTCAGCATCAGCAGTAGCTAAAGTTACTAACCCATCAAATTCTCCAGCGTTAGCATTTACTCCAGACCAGATGTTAGTTTCGTTTTTCTGAGCTACTTTAGCAGCAACGTGAGCGATTAAGAAGTCAGCGAAAGATGGAGGTAAATTATCAAAAGCAGATACTCCCATTTGTACAGCCTCCCAGTCAGAACGGAAGTCTTTCTTACATAATTGTAAGTTTACTTGGAACTCTTCTGGTTGGATGATTCTTTCAGTTAATGTAACAGTTGACGTTGGGTCAAAGTCACAAGTTGCGTTTTTCAATAAGTCATCAGTAGCAATCTTTTTGATTACTTCTTTGTACTTGATGTTTGGTTTTACTTCGATTCCACCATTCTCAATGGTAGAAGCAGATAATAATGCAGCAGAAATATATTTTCCAGCAAATTCACCTGCGTAAGTAGTAGTGATTGATGTAGTAGTTGGCATTGTTTTATTGTTTAGAGATTTTAGATAATACTAAGTCAAATGTAGTTGCAACTCTCTTTTGAGAGTACAAGTTTAAGTTTCTTGAACCAACCACTTCTTCTGGAGAGTGAGTTAATTCTTTTACTTCTTCTTGAGAAGATAGTTCAGTAGCTTCTTCAGCTAATTCTTTTGGAGCATCTATAGCCTCTTCAGTACTCATAGCCTCCATAATTTGGTCATACATAGCTTTCATTTCAGCCATTGCTTGAGCCAATTCTTCTTTAGTAGCATATTTGTCTTCGCTTTCAATAACGTCTTCTACAACGTCCTCAGCAGCCTCTGCGGCTGGTTCTTCAGCTAAGACTTCTTGCTCCTGCTCAGATAATTCTACTTCTTCTTTTACCTCAATAGCTTCAGTAGCTACTTCTTCGGGCTTAGAAAGCAGAATCTCCTTGAATTTGTCAACGATTTCTTTTGCGTTCATATTAATTGGTTTATTTATTTACTAAATATGTTATGATAACTGATATACAACTTATTGTTATATTTTCATTATCCGTTACTACTTGTAATAACCCTTACTCCGTTATCTTTCTTTACTTCTTGTACTTCTACTTTTTGAATCAGAGGCTTAGGAGCCTCTTCTTTCTTCTTAGATTTCTTTTTGTTTAGCATATTATTCACTTATTTTAGTTATACTTCCTATTCCTTGATTAATTATGTTTCCTTTACAGCATTTTCTTGAGTAAGTTCCGTTCTTACACAAACATCCTCTTTTAGAGGATTTTGGGCTTGTTCTACTTGGAGTTTCTTTCATCTTAGGCATAGCTTTGTGTTTTTTGTATAAAGTATATTATATCCCATATCTTGGCAGTACCGCCTGTTGCAGTTATTTGCCAATAAGAACCATTATTCACAAAATTAGCATCTGCATAGTATTGAAATAATCCGTGATAGTCGTGAGTAATATCATTACCCTTAGAGAAATTAACTTCCCCTCTTATTCTATCGTAAGGCGTTCCGTTCTCTCCCTCAAATTGTAAATCTAAATGTGTTTGATTGGCATTTGCTGCACTACATTTAAAAACCACAGTCATAACATAAGTATCGTTTACATTATCTGCCGTTACTCTTTGAGTTGTGCTATTGTAATAATCAAACCCTACATTGCTTCTTACTATGTTATTTGCGTTGTTTGGTAGATTGATTGTAACACCATCTGCAAGACTTAATTTGTTTGTTGATGTGTATTGACCATCATCATATCTTGCCCAACCTAATGCTTGAGAAGTTGGGTATTGAGGGTAAACTCTTACATTGTTTCCGTTATAGCCCATATAAAGACCTGTATCAGAAACCATCATAGCACCTTGCTCAATATTTACACTTGATATTTCAGCGTCTGTATTTTCTTGAACGTGTACTTTGTAACTTGTGTTTTTACTCGCTGCCATCTTCTTCTTTGTATATTGTTAAACATAAATCTACTAAAGGCAAGTATAAAACGTGGTCGATAGTATTTGTTTCATTGTAGTTATATGTTCTTATTCCGAACAATATACCAGGGTAAAACCCAATGCTAATTTCCCATCCGTTAGTCATTGTCTATGCTTTTAAGTTTAGATATAGCCCAGTTAACTCCTGCTGAACCACCCCAAGCATCCCACATAATTCCTCCACAGCCTTCTGAATAAGGAACGTCCTTGTTTTGCTGGTGTCTCTTGAATGATGCCATTCTTGCTATTGTTGATCGGCTTAATGGCTGTCGGCTCGCAAGTTGACTTGCTCTCCTCCATCCTACTGATGTCCCACAAGAACTCCCATTCTCTTTTTTCCATTTTAAGGCTCTTTTAGCGTTATTTACAGCAGCATCTGGATAATCACTATAGCTTTCTAATTCTACGCCATAAGAAGACAGCATAGCGTCTTCTAAGTCATACAAGGTAGCTATCGCATCTAAGTCTTCAGCAGAGAAGTCTTCTTCTACGGATTCATTAGGGCCATCTAACTTATCAGCAAAGAATCCTTCAATAGAGAATCCCTTTACCTTACCTTCCTTTACATAGTTATCCCAAATGTCATCGTTATTTACCTTTACAGATACCATCCAGGTACCTTTAGGTAAGCTTAGACCATACTTCTTAGATTTATCCATTTCAGAGTCTTCTATAACCCAAGACTCTACTACAGACAATCCTTGTATGTCTACTTGATGCTCCAATGTTGAATTGTTTTGTTTACCTCTCGATAAAAACAACTCTGAAGCTTTCTTAACAGTATCTTCACTAAAGAAAATGTTGTATTCTTCTTGTCCATTAGTTCTATATATTTTTTTGTTAGGAATAAGAGCTGGCCCCATAAGTATTCTCTTTTCAGCATCTACTTCAGCTAATTGGACTTCGTGCTTTTTTAAAGCAATGAAGTCCTCTTCTATAGCAGGGTTCTCAACAACAGATATAGCTTCTATTCCGCTAAACTCGTTTTCCTCGTCTATGTATAATTCAATTGTTTTCATATTATGGTAACTTGTTAGTTTACTTTTTGTTTTAATTACCCTAAACTTGCAGAGCCTATAATGTTTCTATCCATTTCTTGTGCTGTAGATACATCTTTAGATACTACATAAGCTTTTACTGGTTGTTGGAATTGTCCTTGTACAGCAGCAGCTAATTGATTACTTGGCGAAGCCCCTACTATATTGAAATCTGGAGCTTGAACTCCTCCGCCACCTACTCCAGACTCTCCTAACCCAGCTCCACCTCCTCCAGAAGCACTTGATACGAATTTCTGCATAGATATTGCTGCTACATTAGCAAGACCCATAGCTACAGCTACTGCTCTCGCTATTTCTGCTCTCGCAATAGATGTTGGGTCACCTGGTATTAATTGAGAAGCATAAGCCCTAACAGCACTTGAGTAAGTATCCATAACAGCCATAGATATTCTAAGTCCTTTCTCTATAGCAAACCTTTTCTTAGCCGTAGCCTCTTGCTTTAGTCTTAAGGCTTCATCATTTGCTGCTATTTGGTTTTGTATGTTTTTTCTTTCTGCTGCGGATATTCTCTCATTTCTAAGCCTATCTCTTAATTCGTTGTTTAGAGCTGTGGTTTTGTTTTGCTCTCTAACCATATCTCTTTCAAATGCAGCATCAAACACTTGACCTATAGAATCTACAGCCATAGTAGTCTGTTGTACATAGAAGTCAAGAGTGGTTTTGAAAGGGCTTACATATTCAGTTTCTATAGCCTTTAACCCTTCTAATGCTCTCTTTGCGTTTTCTTTTAGCTGTTTTTCTGCCCATTCAGAAGGCTCTGCTCCTATAAGTCTATCTATAATGCTATTACCTTCTTTTTCTAAGGCACGCATTTGATCTATAGTAGTTCCTATTATTTCTGTAGCAATTTTCTTTATCTTCTCCTTGGTTTTAGACTTAAGTCTACCTCCTTTGTCAGAACCAAACATCTCATCAATAAGCTCGCCCTCTTCCATAAGCTTAACAAGAGCATTTATTTGCTCCATTATTCTCTGCCTATTTTCCTCTTCCGTGCCTATTAAAACATCTATAAGTCCTGCTCCTTGACCAAGAGTTCCTAAACCTTTACTTATGTTGTTTATAGTAGCAACAAATTCATTGTCTGTTTTAGTAGCTGATAACGCCAACTCGCCATAAAGCTTTTCAAGCTCTTTCACAAATGCATTGGCTTTTGCCAATCTCTTTAAAGCTTCTATTTTTCTGTCAATAGCTTGAGTTGACTCATCAGTTAACTGACCATTCTCGTCAAGTCTTAAGTTAAGCCCATCATATTCTTCATTAGCTGCCTTAATGGCTCTCTGCTTTTCCTCTAAAGATATGTTGTTGTCTTCTATTACGTTTTTCAGAACAGTTAATTTCGTTCCAGCAGCACCAGCTGCTTTCTCGATGCCATCTAAAGCGTTTTGAGTTTGCTTTGTGTTCTTAGCAAGTCTCTCTAATAGAGTTACAGCTATTTGAAATATAACAATTATTCCCAAAGGCCCAGCAAAAGCTTTTCCAAGCTCTCTAAGACCATTTTTAAGTCCACCAGAAGTAGCAACTAAGGTACTCATCAATGTTCCCAATTGAGAGATGTTGTTCGCCATTGCGGTAAATCCATAGTTGGCGTCAGATATGGTTCTACCTATTTCAACTACAGCAGCACCAGCAAGTCCTGTTTTGTCCCTATTTTCGTCAAGGGCTTTCCCAAGTTGTTTTGATGAATTTACAAACTCTTTGGTTGCTTTTTCAGCTTGTTGTATACTTTTAGTAACACCGTTTACTTTTATTTGACCAGTACCTGTGTCTACTTCAAGTTTTAGTATTTTAATATTAGTTTCTGCCATTGTTGTTGTATGTGTTACGTTTTATACTTGTTTTAAGCCCCTTCCAAGAGGAAGGAGCTTGGTACTTCCCTTTTGCAATATCTATGTCTTCATCTCCAACATACCAGTCAGAAGAGTTTAGTAAATCTATTATATCTTTAATCATACTAATTAGGGTTACATCTTGTGAAGTTTGGTTTAGGTAATGTCCATTTTGGTGTGTTGTCGCTAAAATCAGAGCAAGCTTTTACGTTTGAAACGTCCCATCCGCTCAAGTCAATATTTATGTTTATACAATTTTGAAATACTTGCTGAGCAATTTCTACTCCACTAACATCCCATTGTCCTACATTATTTATTGTGGTTAAACTCTTACAATTGTAAAACATAGTTGTTATTATGTTTGTATCAAAAACCAAAACATCAGATACATTAGATAGGTCTAAGTTTTCACATCCAAAGAAAGCTCCAGATACTTTAGGAGTATAATTACCCCATTGTTCAACACTCAATAGCTTCTTGGCGTCTGAAGCAAATGCACTAAACTGCATCTTGTCAACATCCCCTCTTATAATAAGAGTATATATACCAGCTGTGTTATAAGTGTGAATAGAACTTCTTCTGTGATTTGACGACGTTCCATCTCCCCAAAAAACAGTATAGTTTCCTGTTTCACTTCCAAAGAAAGATATCTTAAACTGGTTACTGAATGTGCCTCCAGTCTTTCTTGTGTCAATAGTCCAAACCATATCTGTAGAAAGTGGTGTAACAGAGCAAGCTTGAACTAAGCTTCTAACTCCATTTGAGAATGAATAAATGTTACCATCTTTAGCAAAGAACGAGTCATTTACTGGGCTATCTCCTAAAGTGTTATAATAATACAATCCATTATTTTGACTTATAAATAAATTTACTTGTATTATTGAGTCGCAAGCTAAACTTTGATTTTGATTGAAAGTATAACTTTCTATTGTGAAAGTATCACATTGTCCAACTTCAGATTTAACTCCATTAGAGAATGAGTAAATAAACGAACCATTGCTGTAGAAACCTCCATTCACTAAGCTGCCAAGTCCATCTCCAGATGTATAATACAATCCATCTTGAGGATTGTAATATATAGTTACATTACTACCATCACAAGCGTTTTGTTGATTTGCATCATAAGTATACGTCTGTGCGTCATAAGTAAAGCAGTAATCTGTTTGGTTTTTAACTCCATTTACAAAAGTGTACACCTTTGTTCCATCAGAATAAAAAGCTCCACTAACTAAATCACCACTACCAGTATCTGAATCATAGTACAATCCATCAGCACTACTAATGTAAAGAGTTACGTTTGAACCACTACAAGCAAGTACTTCTGTAGCACCAAACTTAAGAGTTTCTGGAGTGTAGTAAACAGGTTGTGTTATAGTCTTGCTTATTATGTTAGATATAGCCGTGTTAGATGGGTCATTTATATCAATAGAGAATGCTCTATAATAGAAAGTACCATAAGAAGGCATAGTTACTACGGTTTCTCCAGAACATCCAGCTGAAACTGGAGTTCCACCTCCAGGGAAAGCTGGGTCTGTAGACCATTGGATAGTAGAGCTATCACAACCTCCATAAGTAGTTATCGCTATAGGCACATCTAATCCATCTGTATAGCTTCCGAATGCTATAATTATATTTCTTGGCTGTACAAATGGCTCAACAAGTTCGCTAATTAATTCAAGATTACTTCTACCAGACATAAGGTTAGAAGATATCTTGTTTATAGTATACTGCTTTCCATTTATTACAAATCTGTCGTTTAATTTGTATTTATGTAATATTTTTACTGGAAGTAAAGCACTTACTTCTAATAGCCTACTTTGTACGTCAAATATGTTTTTAACATAATCCTCGTGATAGTTTCTAAACAATGAGTTTTCATTGTAAGAAGGAGTTGTTAGTCCAACGGTAAACTCATCATTTTCTGCGTCAAAGTTTAATGTCTGTGTTCCATCTGCTTTAACATTACTCGGTCTGTTGTAAGTAGCAAGAGATACTCTGCTAAGTCCATCGTCTGCACTTAAGTATAGAGGCTTACCAGCATCAACAGAAGTGTTGCAGTTGTAGAATAATAATGGACTACCTTTTATAGGCTCATCGTTTTCACTAACAAAATAACCATACTGAATATTGGTATATATCTCGTCATTGTCATCTAACAATTTCTCATAGATAACCTTCTCAAATGGCAACTGAACTAAGTAGTCAGTTCCATCTATGTATTTGTTGTTTATAACAACATTAAATTCTTCGTGACCAAAAGGAAAATCAAATAGTTGCTCAAACTTAACAGCGAGCCTTGTAGAAGGCTCTCTAAACTCATACCTAATATTAGAATACAAATCAAGTCTTCTAACAGAAGATGTAGTAACATCCATATACTCTGTTATGTCGTATGTATTGTAATTATCATTATAAAAAGTATTTAAGTCTTTAACTACTATAGTACCATCCTCAACATATGCGGTTAAGTTAAACATCTTAAATAAACCTATAAGAAAGTCTATTATCTTGATGTTAGGCATTTCTTGAGATACATTTACAAAGTCAAGAGTACTTACGACTCCAGACTCATCATCTCCAGCTGAGTACTGTCTTGCTTCTACGATAACATCATTTCTAAGAAACTCTAAGTCTAATGTAGATGTAAATTCTATAGCAGAGAAAGACTTAACTTCAAATTGCAAATCAACTTGATTAAAGTTATTTTCTCCAGGTAGTATAGTCTCTGATACAGATTGATTTCCACTTAGACCTTTGTATTCGTATAATACTGATCTTGTGGTCTGATTAGTTACAATGTTAGTTACATTATTATAAACAACAATATCGTATGTTTCGGATGAAGCCGTTTCTATGTTTAATTGGAATGTAGATTTTTCTACACCAAAGTTAGTTCTTATGGCTTTAAGTCTTACAGTATCATTTCCGTCTAAGTTAAAATAGTCACTACCAGTAGTTGGCCCAGTCCATCCAAGGATAACTCCTTGCTCAACTTCATATTTGCCCTTAGAGTTTCCTAACTCACCAGCTTCTCTGTTTAGCCATAAATACAATTCATTAAATACGTCTTCTCCAAAGAAGTCTCTTGAGAACTGTAACTCTGGATATTGAGCTTCTATAGCCTCAATAATATGAATGACTCTAATGGCTGGCTTTAAGTCAGCCTTAAATAAACCCTCTCCATTTGAATTGTTACCCAAGTTTCTGTAGTTTTCTGGAGTAACGTAAGAACCATTTGAATTATATATAAATCTTTTGTCTGGGCTGATAAGCGGATATACAATAGCTTGAGTATCTGCTCCTACAGTAAGACCACTTTCAATACCAAGCTTTACGTTGTCGTAATTCCAATCGTGATTATAAGCAGTTAATTCAGTTAAGCTATTTAATCTTTTCTCTCCAAGTATTCTACTTAACGTAGCAGTAGACCCAAAGAAAGTAAGCTCATAGGCATAAGCCTTATTGCTTTTCATAAGTACCTTGTTGAGTCTTATGGTACCTTTTCTAAAAGGAGTATGGTTTAATTGAATCTCTGCATCACTTCTAAATCTTGCATCATATCCATCAACCAAAGCATTGTCATAGTAATGCTTAAATATCTTATTGTTATTTTTAGAAGCTGGTACAGTAAAAGACTGTGAGTAGTCAGTAAATATCTTAGAGATATCTTTGACATCTTGAATTGAAGACGTGAGTTCAACACTCTCGTCTTCAAACATATCAAGCCTTTTATTGTCTATATATATTTGGATAGTCTGCATTTATCTTATGCTGTTTATAGTGTCAAATGAATAGTCAAAGTCTATAGCGTAGTCAATCAGTTTGCTGTTAACACTCTTTTTCATCTCTAATGAATTTGTCTTTGGTCTTATTGGATATACTTCGCCATCCTCGTGTATCCACACATTCTCTGACATAAGAAGTTGTTTAATCACCTCATTGAATTGCTCGTCTACAAAACCAGTATTAAGTTTAAGAGATTTAGTGCCATTAACATTGAAATCCTTGTTCTGAGGCACGCTTGTACTATAAGATAGTGCTGAAGTGCCAAAGTTAAGAGTATTGGCTTTAAACGAGTCCTTAGACACATTAACAGAGTCATCTCTTCTCTTGAAGAAGTATAAGTCTTGTATTACACCAAACTTATTAGTGAATGATACCTTGTTTGGCTCATACTTGCATTCTGTTAAGTAGTTTATATAAACTACAGTCTGATTGCCATAAACATCAACTATTACAGCTGTATCTGGGTCACCATAAGCAACAGATGAGCTTGTAGGGTTACTTGATTGGCTTTTTAAGTGAGTCAAGTCAGTAGTTATAATACCAGCGTCATTATCTACGTTATATGCTTCAGAGTCTATTGTTATTGGAGTAATATCAGTACCGTAGGTATTAGACACTAAAAGAGTTCCAGCTTTGTAGTAGTCAACCTTGAATGTGCCATCAGAGCCAGTATATACTGGTATTCTTGCTAAGTCACCTTCCTTAACATACATAATTGTATTAGATTGAAGAAGGCCATAGCTAAGCTCTGGATTTATTCCTTCCTCAAAGTAGCCATATCCATCAAAGGCTATACCAGATCCTTCTACTAAATCAGAAGTATCGTCATCGAATACTCTGGTCATCTCCCATTCTACCCAAACATTCTGCTTGATATTGTCGTAATCTCCATCAAACTCTATGTCTATAAAGTCTCTAATGAGTTCAGCTACTTCAAATACCACAATGTCATCAGTAGGTAGTTTCTCCTTGTATATTGTATAATTGGGTGTAAGGACAGCTTTCTGTCCGAACACCCCACTATAGACCCATAATTTTAAGTTTGCACTTTTTATGTTTGCCATTTCTATTTTTTTATTGTGGGCATTGTAACGTATAAACCCAAGCTGTTCCGCTCGTAGGAGCAAATACTTTTACAGTAGCTGTTGTAGTTGCTGTCGTTTTATTAAATGTAACACTACCAAATCCAACTCCTTGTATTGTTTCTGGTGGTAATCCTCTACTTGCTAAAGCTGCGTTTAATGCTGTTTGCTGAGAATCGTTTCCTCTATAACCAGTATTTATAACTTCAACACCATCAAACTCTACTATAAACTTGTCAGGTATACCATAAGCATCAAAATCTAAAGTAACAATACCTGTTGAGCTTCCTAACTCTACTATGTCTGTTTGAGGGAATGCCTGGCCTCCGTTGTATTGAGAACCAGCACCACAAGGAATGTCTGCAACTATTGGTTCTGGACAATCAAAAGTTATCTCATAATCATCATTTACTAAAGGAGCATAAGCTCTAACAGTAACTAAAGTAGGTGTGGCAGCTGTTTTGTTTATTGTAATTATTGTGTTTTTATTTGATGGATTTGCTGTGTTAATATCAGCAGGGTCTATGTTCTTCGCTATTAATTCAGCATCATAATCGTCAGAGCCTATATATCCAGTATCTACTGTTTCTGTGTCCCAAGTAGCAACAAACCTAATTGGAACTTGATTTCCAGTAATAGTCAGAAATACATCACCAACCTCGGAAGTGTTGAACTCAAATATGTTTTCTCCAACATTAGTTCCTGTATTATAAGTCTCTCCACAGTTAATTGGTATAGTCTGTAGTGGAGCTGTAGGCGGAACTACAACTGGAGCGTCCTCGCTATTAGCTGTTAAATAGAATGGACTTCTTGTGTTTATCTTTAACATTATTTTTCTCTTACTATTTCGTCAATCATTTCTTGTATGTCTCTGCCATAAGCAGAGAATATATTATTAAGCATTTCGTCTTTCTGATTCTGATAAACAAAGTCTATAATGCCAGAACCTTTATATCCAAATCTTTTTATTGTACCTTTGTCTCTTATGGCATTAGATATATTTCCAGCCATCCAAAATAAACTCTTGTCACTAACCTTAATAAAAGAACCACCCTTGCCTCTTGGCTTTATATTCTTAGACTCCGCCCATCTAAGTATTTCTGATATTGGAGGAGCATCACCTGGCCTTCTACCTTTATCTATATAATCTAAAGACTCATCAGCCAATATCTCTAACTTGCCACTGCTAACTATATAGTTTAAACTCTTTTCAGTATCTCCAGTAGCTTGAGTACCATCAACCTTAAGTTGAGCCTTATATTTCTCAACAAGTAAAGTACCATACTTTACAAGCTCTGACTGAAGATTACTGAAATCCATTGTAGTCATTAGCAAATACTTATTTCATTAGGCATACTAACAATAATATTTACTCCCCACCCAGCTAATTCATTCTCAAATCTGTCTTTAAATGGAGTGGCTGAAGGTGCTTCAAGCAACTGAAGCCTATCACTAAACATATCACCCCTTCTAAGCTGCTCAATCACATCATTAACAACTTGCAATTGGCTATTATAAACGTCTTGTAAGTTATCATTCCCATTTATCACATCCTTAGTAGGAGCATCTTTATTGTAGTCTACAACATCTAAAGCAAGTAATTGAAGCGTAAAGTTCATTACTGGGCCATCAAAAGTCACATCTGTTATATTTAGGTGGCTTAATGGAAATATAGTAGTCTTATTAAGGTCTACTTCACTAATATCCCCATAAGTAACAGTAAACACATTAGGATTGGTTCTTAACCTATCCTTTATTTTATTTACTATGTCGTATACTTGTGTCATTATGTGTTTTTATTATAAGATTGTTTTATCAACTTGGCTTCTATATCATTCTTTTCTTTCTCAAAGCTAAGCCACATTAAGCAGGTGTGTAATGGAATTTTTGTAACTGAGTCAAGTTTGTGGACATCGCCTCCAGCAAGTCCATATATTGACTGATACCATCCCCATTTTCTTCCAAAGCCTGCTTCAAGGCTGTATTCTCCATCTTCTCTTGTTCCTCCAGTAAAGAGTTCATCGTATATCTTGACAATTTGCTCCCTAAACGATAAAAAAAAACCAAGGCTCCCATAGCTACATTAACAGGAGCATCCTTCATAACATCTGCCCATCTCTCTGAGCCTTCATAAGGCTCTATTTCATACAGATGTTTCTTCCCACCAATTATAGGTCTATACATAACAGCCATAGCCTTATGCATATTATCCCAGTCAGTAATATAAGACTCTAAGTC
>Ga0102945_1000182_pt1 | contig 20393 bp, 19 predicted proteins | sample SalPonred_H2O_MG_FD_78207 | JGI IMG/M metagenome (GOLD analysis project Ga0102945, IMG submission 78207) | Salt pond water microbial communities from South San Francisco under conditions of wetland restoration - Salt Pond MetaG R2_restored_H2O_MG ...
ATTGATATTAAATTATGAGTATAGCTAATCATGATGTTGTAAGAAAAGAATTAGATTCTGTTGGCTGCGGATTTTGTTTAGCTAAATGGACCCAAGTTACTATTCATCTTGGAACAGGAATGACACACTCTTGTCACCACCCGTCTCCTCATAAAATACCGATAAAGGAACTAAAACGTAACCCTTCAGCACTCCACAACACTTCTTTTAAGAAACAGAAAAGAAGAGAAATGCTGGAAGGCAAGAGACCTGAAGAGTGTAACTACTGTTGGAATGTAGAAGATAACTCAGACTCTTTTTCTGACAGAGTATTTAAATCAGCAGAACCTTGGTCACTAGATCAACTAGAAACTATTAAACAGACTCATTGGAGAAGAAACTTTAATCCTAGATATGTAGAGGTTTCATTTTCCAACACGTGTAACTTTAAATGTGCATATTGCGGTCCTCAATATTCATCTAAGTGGGTAGAAGAGATAGAAAAACACGGAGGATATCCTACATCTTATAACTTCAATGATACAACAAATATGAAGGCATCTGGAACGATGCCATATAAACAAACTGAATATAATCCATACGTAGAAGCATTTTGGGAATGGTGGCCGGACCTATTTAAGGACCTTCACACATTTAGAATAACAGGAGGAGAACCTTTACTATCCAAAGATACATTCAGGGTATTAGAGTATATTCAACACAAATACGAAGATAATAGTAACTTATCTCTTTCTATCAACACTAATTTAGGAGTTCCTGATAAACTTATTGACAACTTTATTGAAATCGCTAAAGATTTATGTGAGAATGATAAAGTAAGGGAGTTAACATTATTTACCTCGATAGAAGCTCAAGGAAAGCAGGCCGAGTATACACGTTACGGTTTAGATGCAGATAAATTCTGGTTTAATATTGATAAAATACTAACTGCACTACCTAAGGTAACTATTAATATTATGGCTACTTTTAATGCTCTTTCGGTATTTACATATGACGATGTAATTGAAAAGACATTTGAATTAAAAAAGAAACACGCTAATGGACAAAGGTACTGGACTTCAGCTTTACAGCTAGATACATCGTACCTTAGGTGGCCTTCTCATCTATCTATTAAAATATTAGAACCAGAACACTTTAATTTAATTTTAGAACACGCTAAAAAAGCACTATATTACGGTATAAAAGAGTTTACTCACGGTAACTACGGATTTTCAAATATCGAGATTCAAAAGATCAAAAGAATCTATGATTATGCAATTTCTGATTCACTGTTTGATGTAGATAAAAATAGAAAAGATTTTATTAAGTTTGTTGATGAATTAGATAAAAGGAGGGACACTAACTTTGTAGAGACTTTTCCTGAATTAAAAGATTTTTATGTTAAGTATAAAAAAAGGGTATCCGTGGATCTTTTGGCCGAGTAGTATTTGTGACACTCTCCCAGTTAATCCAGGTAATAAATTACTGTCAGGAGATAAATACTTTAAACTAACGTTAGAGTATATATTGAGAGATAGTAGTGATGAACAGAAGACTTTATTTACTATAGTTCCAAGATTTACCGGCTTAGATCTATATAAGAACAAATCAGTTCTTACTGTAACTTGTGAGGATAAAGCCGATTATATAGATATAAATTATATCGGTATAGAAAATGAAAAAACAAAATTAGTTATAGAACATTCACCGGAAGTGTTTTTTAACTTATTTATTAATGATAATCTAATTCATAGTTTAGATTTAAAAGGAAGATCATTTGGTAAATCAGATAGTCCTCACTTAATATTAGGGGCTGGTAATTTTCCTAAAAATGAATTTAATTTAAACTATTTAGATGTAGATTTTTTAGAGTTCAAATTAGAAGACGAAACCCAAGTAGTTTCTCATCATAAATTTGAAGAGTTTATTTTTGATAAATCAGTTGATTTAACTGATAACTGTAATTTTATACATAAGTTATAATGGGAGTTTACGCTAAAAGGGACGACGAATCATTTCAGGAATATAGAGATAGGGTTATAAATACGTTATCAAAATCGTTTTGCGGTGCTAAATGGTACAACGCTACTATTTGGCTAGGAAACGGAACAACGGCATCATGCCACCACCCACCTGCACATAAAATACCATTAGAAGAAGTAGCTAAATCGTATAAAGCTATACATAATACTACGTACAAGAAAGCCGTACGTAAAGAAATGATGGAAGGTATTCGTCCAAAAGAATGCGAATATTGTTGGAAGATAGAAGATTTAGGAGAAGATAAAGTATCTGATAGAGTATACAAATCAGTAATATATACAGATGAAGAACTAAGGGAGGCAAAAGAAGAATTAGGATATACTGAAGATGTAGATCTTAAAACATTAGAGATTGCTTTTGATCCTAACTGTAACTTTGGTTGTTCATACTGTAATGCTTCCTTTTCAACAACCTGGCAAAAAGATATTAAAAAGTTTGGAGCTTATCAAAACTTAGTATCTGATGGAGCAGGTGCTTTTCAACACGACGGTGCCCACGCTATGCCATATGGTCGTAAGAACGAAGGTAATCCATATGTAGAAGCATTCTGGAAATGGTGGGAGGCAGAATTGCAACACTCATTACGAGAGTTAAGAGTGACAGGAGGAGAACCTTCTATGTCACCAGACTTCTGGAAGTTAATGGACTGGTGGAAAAGTCATCCGGAATGTGAAGTAGCTTTTGCTGTCAATTCAAATTTAGGACAAAAGAAGCAGCTCCTTGACGCATTAATAGAATCATCACATAGTTTTAAAGATTTCAGTATTTATACTTCCTGTGAGGCAACCGGACTACAAGCCGAATATATTCGATATGGATTAGACTGGGATCTATGGTTAAAAAACATGTACAGAGTCAATAGAGAAGGTAATCTAAAGTCTGTAAATGTAATGTTAACCATTAATGCCCTATGTCTATTTTCAATCACAGAGTTTATGGATGAGATGTTAAAGCTCAAAGCAGAGTTTGGACATCATGCAGCCGTTATGTCATTTAATATTTTACGCTTTCCTTCTTTTCAGTCTATAGTAACATTACCTCCAGAAATCAGATTAGAAAGAGCTGCCCATATTCAAGAATGGTTAGATAATAACTACAACGGAGGAGTTAACGGATTAATGGACTTTGAACGAGACGGGATTGTTAGAATGATAGAGTATATAAAACAAGTTGACACTGGACATGCTCATACATCATCATTAGAATCTAGAGTAAGAGATTTTAAATCATTCTACTCTCAATACGACGTTAGACGTAATCTAGATTTTCATAAAGCTTTCCCAATGTTAAAAGAATGGTGGGAAAGTATTCCTGAAACTAATCTTGGTAAATTACAAGAACTTGTAGATGGAGATGATGCTAAATCAAACAGATATGTTCATGAGGTTCTTAAAAAAGCCAAAGAAGAAGGATGGGTTCTTAACCCTCAATGGGCTAACCCAGGATCTCAGGAGTATATAGAACCTGATGATCAGCAGCAAGACGATATGATTGACCTTATTGATCAATTAAAAAAAGAACAAGACACTAAGTTTGTGGGTGGATTAGCTAAAAAGAAGAAATAGTGAATATATTAGTTACAGGCGGTAATGGTAGGTTAGCTCAAAAGCTTAGATCCACTCCGGATTTTAACTTTTTAACCCCTAGCAGAGAGGAATTAAATTTATCCTCATACAGTTCTATTGATAAATTTTTAGAAGAAAAAACTGTAGATGGACTCATTTTAAATGCTTTTCACTATCTTCCTAGTGATATTGATTTGAATAATATTAAATCTTTTAATGAAGGATTTATAGAATCTACTAAAGTTAATCTTTTATCAACTTTATACCTTTATTTAAAATTAAACCATAACCTTAAGTTTATTGTATTTCTTTCCACAGGACTAGACCCTATACATGAAAGTAACCATATCTTTTATCGCAACAGTAAAGCTGCCGTAAGTGACTTATTAGAACGGCTATGGTATAGAGACCAAAAAATTAAAACTATATTCGTTCACCCAGGGCATATGCACGATGATTATACGTTTAGTATGAGTGCACTTCAACTTGTTAATCTTGTAAGTAAAATTGACGAGTTAAAAAATCTTACAACTTACGGAATATTTGATAAAGATAAAATGCAAGCTCAAGAACTCGAAAGTATTAAATCTTACCATACTGTAAATGTAGTAGATCTATGAAAATAAAACCAAAAGATGGAAATAAGACATTTTGTATGGCTCCTTGGTCACACACCTACGTATCACCGCAAGGTGAAAGAAGGCTATGCTGTGCATCAAGAGAAAAATCTACATGGATAAAACAGTACATAGATGTAGAGAATGACGATAAAAACGACGAGTTTGTACCAACTACTCTAGAAGAACACTGGAATAGTGAGTATATGAAAGATATACGAAAACGACTAATGGCCGGTGAAGAAATAGAACAATGTCAGGTATGTAACTATAAGCTACTAAATATCTACACATATAGAGGGTACTTTAACGACCAGCTCTTTCCCGATAAAATAGACGAGGCATTTGAAAAGACTAGAGATGATGGATATACTGAAATGAAACCTATTTCGTATGATTACCGTATATCTAATTTATGTAATTTTAAATGTAGAATGTGCGGTGATCAACTATCATCTTCATGGGAAGCAGAAAGACGCAAGATGAATAACTGGTCTCCAGAAGGTGACCCTTGGATGACCCCAGAAAATAGGAGTAAATTACATAGTTTTACTAGAGATGTACTAGAAAAGGAACTTTGGGATGCAGTATACGAAGAAAGGATTGAAGAGATCTACTGGGTCGGAGGAGAACCGTTAATGTTCCAAATACATTGGGATATTATGGAATATCTTGTTAAGACAGGTCAATCTAAGAATGTAGTAGTTAGATATAATACTAATTTGTCTAGAGTCGAATGGAAAGGAATTAAACTATACGACTTACTTAAACACTTTAAACATGTTAACATCTCAGCATCCATTGATGGTACTGGTAACATAGTTGAGTATGTTAGAGACGGTATTAAGTGGGACAGATGGTTACAGAATTTTAAGGACGGATTATTCTTAAAGGATCTGTATGGAGATGCCGGTATAGTTCTGGACGTAACAATTACATCCCCAGGTTTATTTGCAATGAAAGATTTATTTGATTTAGCATTAGAATTAGATGTAATTTCGTATATTAAAAAGACATTTGAATTTGATCCTACCATTGTAATGTCACCTTCTATGATACCTAGAGGTATATTAGAACCATTAGTAGATGATATTATTGCTTATATGGAACCTAAAGTTACTGATAAAACTAAAATTTACATAGAAGCTTTAGAGGATGTAAAAAATGTAAAAACCTTCCAAGAAAAATATTCTGATTGGAAAGAAGGACTAGAGAAAGGAAAGACTAACCTAATGAGGATAGATAAGTTTAGAAGATGTGAATATAACATAGATCAAATATTTAAAGAAAACAACCAACACCTTTATGAATGGTGGCAAACAATCCCATATGAAACTAATATTTAGAAACATTAACAATGAGACGATAGACGTCGACTGCACAATTTATGAAAGCCCTCTAACAGCTAAATGGGGCAACTTATTAACAGGAGTTATACAAAACGATTTTATAGCATATGTAAAAACGTTTTCGTTAGTGGGTAATTTATCTCAAAATAGACCGCCTGAACAAATTATAAGGGAGTTAGTAGAGGGCGTTAGATTACTAAAAAAAGCATCTTGGTATCCGGAGTACAATAAGATAAACGAAGATTTTGAATCTCTACTTACTACATATGATCAGGATATGCTTAATAGCTTACACCACCACTTTGATCAATTACAAGGACAGATTTGGAACCCTACACATTTTTTAGCTAAAGCAACCGGTGAAGAAAGATTTGCAATTTCTAAGTTAAATTTGTGTTGTCATGAATTAGAGGCATACCACGACTCTAAAGAGAAAAAAGAAAACGGATATCCACATAGTACGTACTTCTACTATTCAATCTCAGGAACACCCGTTTTTGAGGAAATCACTTTAGAAGAAAAAATGCTATTTAGTAGGAATGTAGGAAACGGTATGATTTATTTACATTATGCTCAAACCGGTAAAACTTGGTATGAAGCTTACTGTGATGGAGATGAAATAGTACCTACAGAGAATATTACTGAACATAGAACAATCACTGGTGAATTCTCTTGCCACATTGGTAAACCTTTTGACTTTATTGTAGATGAGGGATTTGAAAATTATATTAAAGCCAGAGGAAGAGACCCAGAAGATCCCTCTTTAGCTATTGGCTACTGTCCTATTGGTCAAATTAATAGCGTTAATGGGATACCTATTGAAGACTACGAAGCTTGTCAAAAAGTACTAGAAGAGTACGACGACTTTTATGCCATAGAGTATAACGGATTACGTAAAGAGTACGATTATAGAGCTAATGACAAAACTTATTACGATAAGATTGTAGGCGTTATGGATACCTGGGCTGTAAATGATGATTTAAAAAACTTTGCATAATGTCTAAATTAACTATTAACCCTAAATGTATTGACTACTGGTTTCCAATATGGGAGGTAGAATCTTCAGATACACCATATTCAAGAGAATTTTTTGAATTAGAAGGACTTTGGATAGATAATTCACTGGTAGACGGAAAGCATACCTTTTACGGAAAAGAGAGAAAAGAATTTAATACGAGCTTTAGTCAAGATTTTAATGAATGGTTAGATAATTTTAAAAGGGAAAATAATATTCTTGAATTTATCGGTAATACACTGGAGCTTCCTGAAAACGAACACCATTTTTACAGGCTATTTCCAATTGAAAACTCCGGTGTTAGGCCTCTAGATTTTATTAAGAATAAGTGTAGTACGCACTATAGAATTATGAGAGACGACCCCGGGTATAAAATGGCTAACCATTTTGACAATAGAGCTGTACTCGGTAACTTTTTTATCAATCTAACAGATAACTCTGGGGTATCTACTCACTTTATAAATACATTTACTACCGGGAATCAAAACGTAATAGATCCAGCTACTAACATACATTATATAGGCCCAACAGATAAAAACAAAGGTATTTTCTTTCTAAACACCTCAGATACATATCACGGTATTTCTAATCCTACAGAAAACTCACGGTTCATAATGAATATTTTAGTTTTCTTTCCTGAATTAACATATTAATGAAAAGTATTATAGATAAAGATAATAAGTCGTTTTGTTTAGCACCTTGGGTTTCAACACATGTATGGCCTAACGGGAATACCTATCCATGCTGCATGTGGGATGTTCATGATCCGATCGGGAATGTTAATGATGTACCGTTAGGAGATATTTGGAACAACAGTAAAATGAAAGATGCTAGGGTAAAGATGATGAAAGGTGAAAAAATTTCATCTTGTAATCGCTGCTACGAATTAGAAAATTCAGGGTATACCTCATATAGAGACTACTTTGCTGAACAGCATAGTGATAAGATGGACTATGTTGAAAAAACAGATCCTGATGGTAATTTAGATTTTATGAATCTACATTTATGGGATTTAAGGCTTTCCAATTACTGTAATTTTAAGTGTAGATCTTGCGGCTTCCTTTTAAGTTCATCGTGGCTTTCTGATCAAAATGCTCTATCAGATAACTTAGTTATGAAAGAGTTAGATACGGGTTACTATAATAGTCCTAAACATAAGAAAGCGGTTATGTCTGTAAATAGTAACGTAGATTTTCTTTCCATGATGGAAGAACATTATAACTGTGTAGATGAGATTTACTTTGCTGGTGGAGAACCTCTATTAATGCCGGAGCACTATACTATTCTAGATAAATTATTAGAAATAGGACGTACTGACGTATTAATCAGATATTCAACTAATTTCTCTAAATTTAAATACGGCAAAAAGCATGTATTTGATTACTGGAGACACTTTAAAAATCTCAAAGTTTGGATCAGTGTTGACGGTGTGGGTAAGGTAGGTGAGTATATAAGACATGGGTATAATGATGAGAATTTTGAAAAACAAATTAGAGAATACGAAAACTCAGGTATAGAGGCCAAAGACTGCGGTTACAGTGTAACGTACAGTGCGTATAACTACTTACATTTATTTGACTTAGTAGTTGATTTTATTAAGAGAGGTTTTGTAGATTATAAAGAGCAGAAACGCAACGGCCGTCTTATATTTTTTAACCCAGTATCGTACCCAGTTTACTTAGATTCCAGATTTATTCCTAATCAAATGAAATTACAGTTTTATAATAGACTAATTAATTTTGATCAAGAAATGAGAGATTTAGGAGCAGAAGAATTTTTCATTAACCATATGATGGAACATTTAACAACAGTTTACACTAGAAGCTTAGAAGAAGATTTTCATAAAATCAATATGATGAAACTTAAGGGTGTTACTGAGGAGTTAGATAAATTAAGAAAAGAGAAATTCGAAGATGTATTTCCATATGTCAAAACTGTAGATGAGTTTTTAATTAACAAAGAGACTATTAACGTACCGACGTATAACGGATATAATCCGAAAGTACTATAATGGAAAAACGTAGGTGTGTTTTTATTTCCGGCCTATTAATTCATTTATCAGACAACATTCTACCGTTCCTCAATAGAGAAACAGACTTATACGTTCATACTTATAATTTACCGGAGAATAAAAGGTGGATAACTAAGTTAAACCGTTACAAGAAGTACGTTAAAAATTTATACTTAGTAGAAGAATACGTAAGATTTGAAAAAAAACTTCATTCGTATTTCTACTCTACTTATAAAGCTGTTAATTTAATTCAAAATATTAAACAGTACGATTCTATAGTCAAGTTTAAACCTAACGTAGAAGGAGATATAACTTACGTAGGAGATTTACCTTACTATTTTAAAAAAGGCTACCTGCAAAGTAGACCACTACTGAAAGGGGTAACTAAAGAAGACTGTATTTATGGTTCAATATACTATCAGACGATGGATGAAAGAATATTTTCTGGTTATCCGCTTGCCTTTTCTAAAATGTTTCATATATTAGAAGAAGAGTTTGTCCAAACAATGATAGACCTTGATAAGAACTGTATGGGAAAATACGGTGAAGATTATGAAGGAAGTATTTTTTGGAAGCTTTGGACAGAGTTAAAAGAAGTTAAACAAATTCAAGATATAGATTTAAAAATCCCAAATAGTAAACCATGGCAACAGTAAAGGACTTAAAAGCTAAAAGTAAAGCAGAGCAAGAAAATTTTGTAGATACTGATCAATTTGAACAGTTAGAGCAAGAATTAAACCAACCTAAAGGAATTAAATTAACTGAAACTGAACTTCGTTTACTTACAGATTTAAATAGAAAAAAGGAACTGGTATCTAGAGAAGTTTCCTTTTTGGCACAACAACAACTTACTATAGATTACCGTCAAGAGGAGGCAGAAAAGTTGTATCGAGATAATCTTGAACTTGAAAAGCAACTAGGAAATCAGCTTACAGAGAAATACGGTAACGGAACTATAGACATCGAAAACGGAATATTCGTTCCTGCATAGATTTTAGGTTTATTTTTTACTATTTATATATGTAGGTTGGGCATACTCACATCTCAACTGTTTCGATTTTCGAACTATATTTATAATAGAAATAAAATAAACACTACCTAACATGGCAGAAACTATTATCTCCCCAGGTGTATTTGCACGAGAAAATGATATTTCATTTGTAGCACCGGCACCAGTAGCCGTAGGGGCAGCAATCATTGGACCTACAGTAAAAGGACCTGTAGAGATCCCAACAGTGGTTACCTCTTATAGTGACTATTCAAGAAAATTTGGAGTTACTTTTACTAGCGGTTCAACTACACAAGAGTTTTTAACATCACTTGCGGTAAAGAGCTATTTTGATCAAGGAGGAGAAAGTGTATTAGTTTCTCGAGTTGTATCAGGATCTGCCGGATGGACAAGAGCAACAAGCACCACTATTGCTTCTGTAACCGCTAGTATAGAAGACGCATTTACTATTAGCACTATTGGTAAAGGAGCTCTTTACAATAACAACTCAGGTTCAACTTATAACTCAGGCGGGTTAGAAGAGAATTCTGACGGTTCATTAAAATCAGGTTCAGCTGATAATATTCGTTGGGAAATTTCTAACGTAGATTCCGCTAACGGTACATTTACTTTAGCAGTAAGAGCTGGTGATGACAGTATATCAAACAAAGTAATACTTGAAACATTTAATAACCTTTCTTTAGATCCTAACTCACCTAACTACATTGCTGCAGTTATTGGTGATCAAAGATCAGAGTTATCAAGTGGACAAGTAATTATCACAGGAGACTATACAAACAAATCTAACTATATCTACGTTTCGGCTGTTTCTAAACCCACTCTTAACTACTTAGGTAATGATGGAGTAACTATTCAATCAGGATCTGACGGAGTAGGGTATGACAATTATCTTCCAGTAGCACAGTCTGGATCTTTCCATTCAGCAGCAGGGACTATTGCACCAGCAGGAGCTAAATACTTTGGAGATATCGACACTAACGTACAGGGTCTTATCGGATCTGATTATGATAACGTAATTAGCTTATTAGGAAATAAAGACGAATTCCAATTTAATATTATTTCTGCGCCAGGTTTAACTAAACAACATACCAGTACTCAAGTAGATAATATTATCTCTCTTGCAGAATTTAGAGGAGACTGTATTGCAGTAGTAGATTTAGTAGATTACGACGTAGTAACTATTAGTACAGTAACTGCACAAGCTGCTTTATTAAACAGCTCTTATGCAGCTTCTTACTGGCCATACTTACAGACTCAATCTGCCACAGGTAAACTTGCATGGGTACCAGCATCAGTTGTTATCCCAGGAGTATATGCATTCACAGATGGAGCTTCAGCACCATGGTTTGCACCTGCAGGACTTGTAAGAGGAGGCTTAACAGGAGTAATTCAAGCTAAGAAAAAACTTTCTAGATCAGAAAGGGACACTCTCTACACAGGTAAGGTTAATCCAATTGCTACATTCCCTGGAACAGGTATTTCAGTATTTGGTCAGAAAACTTTACAAACTAAAGCTTCTGCATTAGATAGAGTAAATGTTAGACGTCTACTTATTGAACTTAAAAAGTTCTTAGGAGATCAAGCACAGAATTTAGTATTCGAACAAAATACTATTGCAACTCGTAACCGTTTCTTAGCAGCTGTTAATCCTTACCTAGAGTCAGTAGTACAGCAGCAAGGTTTATATGCTTATAGAGTAGTAATGGACGATACTAACAATACTGCAGATGTAGTTGATAGAAATCAATTAGTAGGTCAGATCTTTATCCAGCCAGCTAAAACTGCAGAGTTCATCGTATTAGACTTCGTAGTAGAACCTACTGGAGCAACTTTTACGGCATAATTTAAAAATAGAATATTTATAATAAAGCAATCAATATAGCATGGCAACATTAGACCCGAACGAAATAATGTTTAGAGCTTTCGAGCCTAAAGTACAGAACAGATTTGTAATGTACGTTGACGGTATTCCATCATTCATGGTAAGAAACGTAACAGCTCCAAGCTTCACCGATGAGTCTATCAAGTTAGATCACATCAACTCTTATAGAAAAGTACGTGGAAAAAGAGAATGGCAGGATATGGATATGACACTTTACGATCCAGTTACTCCATCAGGTGCTCAAGCAGTAATGGAATGGGGTCGCCTTTCATACGAATCTGTAACCGGTAGAGCTGGATATTCAGATTACTATAAGAAAGACCTTACTCTTAACGTACTAGGGCCTATTGGTGATATCGTATCAGAATGGATTATCAAAGGAGCATTTATTACTAATATGTCTCAAGGATCATTTGATTGGTCAAGCTCAGAAACAGTAGAGCTTTCAATCACAGTTGCAATGGATTATTGTATTCTTAACTATTAGACATATATTTCACCCATTTCAAGACCCGGTTTTTACCGGGTTTTGTTGTTTTATAAATTTATTTCTCGTATATTTATTACAGAACTGGTTTTAACAAATAAAATTTATGGCCGAATTTAAATTACCTACCGAAACGGTAGAACTTCCATCAAAAGGACTTTTATATCCTGCAGATTCACCTCTAGCATCAGGTACTATCGAAATGAAGTATATGACTGCCAAAGAGGAGGATATTCTTACGAATACAAACTACATTCAAAAAGGAACTGTTATAGACAAACTGCTTCAATCCCTCATTGTTACTCCTGGAGTTAATTACAATGATTTCCTTATAGGAGATAAAAATGCCATTATGATTGCTGCTAGAATTTTGTCATACGGTAAAGACTACTCTTTTAAGTATGGAAATGAAGAAATTACAGTAGATTTATCTAAGTTAGAAAATAAACCTGTAGATTATAGTATATTTTCTGATAGAAAAAACAACTTTAGGTTTACCTTGCCTAAGTCGGGTAACGACATTACTTTTAAGTTGCTTACACATAATGATGAAAATACTATTCAACGAGAAATTGAAGGGTTAAAAAAATTAGATAAAGAAAGTAGTACAGATGTTACTACAAGACTTAAACATATTATTACTTCTGTAAACGGTCTTCATGAGCAAAAAGACATTAGAAACTTTGTAGATAATTTTTTATTAGCTGCTGATGCAAAAGCTTTAAGAGATTATATTTCTTCAATTTCACCTGATGTAGAGTTAAAGTATTTAGTCGATGGAGAGGAGGCCATCGATATTCCCATTACTGTCGGGTTTTTTTGGCCTGAGTGAGTTATATAGGGTACAGCTATTTACTCAAATTCATGAAATTATTTTTCATGGGAATGGAGGATATACCTGGAACGAAGTTTATAATATGCCTATATGGTTAAGAAAATTTACTTTTCAAAAATTAAATGAATATTTCGAAAAGCAAAATAGTGCGGTAGAAAAGTCTACTAAATCAACTTCTAAAGTAAAAGGTCCGGACATCGACCCAACATATAAAACAAAGGCTTCTAAAATTTAGGGGCCTTTCCTATTTATACTATATAGATTACCATGGCAATAGATCCTCAAAGTAGAAGAAATATAGACGATACCTCTGCGTATATCAGGGACACTTTAGTAAGTGTTTCTGCCCAAATTGGTTCGGCTATTAGAGATGCTGTTGAGGATGCTTTTGTAGGACCTGACGCCTCTGTTATTAAGACTGTAGGAAACGATCTTACTAGATCTTTCAAATCCGCTGCTAAATTATCTGATGATCTTGCTAGTAATACCTATAAAATTAACCGAGGGTTAATTGGCAGTAGAGATATACAAAAACAGATTGAACAGTTAGTTGAAAAGCGTTCTAATTTAGAAAGAAGAATTGAAGATAGTATTAGAGCAGGAGTTGAGATAAATGAAAGAGACCGTCTAGCTGCTGAAAAAGCACTTAATGTTCAAGCACATCGCCTCAAGCGAGAACAACAAATCGCCACTATTATTGAAAAAAGAATAGGAGGGTTAGGGGCAGTATTTGAACGTTTAAGTAAAAATAAATTTCTAGGATCTATAGTTAATGCTGATGAAGCGTTACAGGCAATGCGTGCCACAGCCGGGAAAACTAAAAATAGTTTTACTATACTTGGTAGCGGAATTTCTGCAGCATTTAAGGGGATAGAAAAAGCATCAGTTGTACTGTTTGCAATAAATTCAATTGTAAAAGCAGCAAGATTTTTAATTGATCTTTTTGTATCTGCAGATCAAACTACTACACAAATTGGAAAAAATCTAGGCGTATCTAAAGATAATGCTGAGATAATAAGAAAGGAGTTTATTGAAATATCTAAAAACTCCGATAATATTCTTGCTACATCTAAAGCACTAGCTGAGGCACAGGCTGATCTTGCAAAATTTTCAGGTGCAACTACTCTACAGTCATTTAAACAAGCAGATGCACAAGTTCTTCTTACTAAAAACCTACAACTATCAGGCGAGAGTGCAGCTATGTTGTTAGCTACTTTAGAAGTTACCGGCGGTACGTTGACTGAGTTAACTAACAAAACTAAAGATATTACTGATGAAACGTTTAGAAATAACGGATATTTTATTTCTAACCAGGATGTAATAAAAGAGATAGCTAATACAAGTGCAGAAATTGCGGGCTACTATGCATTTAATGTAGATAATTTAGCAAAAGCTGTCTATCAGACGAGAAGATTTGGACTTACTTTACAGAATGCTAAAAATATATCTGAAGGGCTTCTTAATTTTGAGGAATCTATTTCTAGTGAATTAGAATTAGAACTTATTTCTGGGCGTCAGTTTAACTTAGAAAGAGCAAGGAGTTTAGCTTTAACAGGAGACTTAGCCGGCGCTACTCAAGAGGTTATGACGGAAATGTCCAAACTTACCGCAGAACAGCGTCAGAACCCTATCTTAATGAGATCTTTCGCTCAGCTTACTGGATTATCTGCTGAAGAACTAAACAAAGCTTATTTAATTCAAAATAATTTAAATGCATCTACAAGAGAGTATATAAGACAACTTAACGCCTCAGGTAGAGCAAAAGATGCTAACCTTGCAGCCGAGCTTGGACTTCAAGGTATGACAGAAGACCAAATCCGAAATAATATTAGTGCACAAGAAAAATTTAATGCTGCACTAGAAAGAGCAAAAGACCAGTTTACAGGATTTGTAGATTCTGGATTATTAGATGATTTAGCTACCCTACTTACTGATTTTGTTACCAGAGCAAGTAAGATAGGTATATTTAGAGCTATGATTAGTGGTCCAGGTAGTATTGTGGAGGTTCAACAAGAAGCTAAAGCCTCGCTAGGATCAAGTGCTCAATTTGAACAATTCTATAAAAACGATCAAACAGCAGCTATTTCAGCATTAGAGAAAGTTATAGATAAAAGAAGAAGATTAGGAGATATAAATGAAGAAACAATTGCAAAACTATCTTCTCTTTATGGTCAACAAGCTATTGAAAAAGCTTTAACTGGACTGGAAACTAGGTTAAGTAAATCGCAAAACGCATATGATGTAGCAGCCAGTAAAACTTACACAGAATTAAAAGATAGTACACTTAATGTTGAGGACTTTACTATTAAAACTCACCCTAAAGATACTTTAGTAATGGCTGGTGGAACACAGCTAGGTGAAAATAAAGAGACTAATAAGCTTCTTGAAACTTTAATATCTGCGGTAAGAGAAGGTAAAATAATTAACCTTGACGGAAGAAGAGTAAACGAAGGGTTATCTTTAGCTACTTCTAAATTCGATAGACGATAGTATGTCAATTATAAAAGATTATCAAGAGGGAAACACACAACTTAACAAGCTTAAGTACAAAGGGAATATGGGCGGTGGCCATCCCGGCAACCCTCCTCTTATACAAAAAAGAGTTCCTACTGAAAATACAGAAGCCTCTCCTATAAGAGGAACAGAATTAGCTGCAAGACTTGATGATGTAGGAAGGATAGGACAATTATTTGCCCGAAGAGAAGGGTTAAGATTTTTAGCCAATAATACTGCTCTTAATAATACTATCGATCAGTCCTACCTCAATTCTACACTTCAGGAGAGAGTAACCCGTTTGAGGGAAAATTTACCGTTTACCGCCAAAGATACTCTTCTAACTCTAGTATCTACACTTGCCTCTATTCCGGTAGCAGGCACCGGTACACATTTTATTAAGGGAGCTTTAGGTACTAGAAAATACTTAAATGATGGTAATCAAGGTTTAAATCCTTCCTTAATCACCGGATTACCTGAAGGTCCTATTTCCCCTATACAGGAAAAAGAAACTACCCTTCCAGACGAAGTTTTAAAACAGTACTACTACGGAGGGTCTAAAAAACCTAACGGACTAACCCAGGAAGATTTTACTAGTAAACCAGAGGAGTGGAAGAATTCTTACAATATTAAGAAGGATACGACTAATATCCCTAGTAATGACAGAACTAAAACTACTATAAACATTGGGGATCCAGGTGTACCTAAAATAAAGTACGACAAAGACGGTAATTTTCATAACACTGTATCTGACGAAACAGCTATCGATAAAATAAACGCTACATCAGGGTTTAATACAGATACTGACACTCAGGATGATTACGTAAAATTTGTATTTGAAATACTTCCTGTAAGTTCAGAATCGTCAACGTTTATACAGTTTAGATCATATCTTGATAGTTTTGACGATTCTTTTAACGGAGATTGGTCAGAAACACAGTACATCGGTAGGGGTGAGTCTTTTTACACTTATAGAGGATTTAAAAGATCAGTAAACTTATCGTTTAAAGCTGCTGCAGGAACTAAGACAGAACTTAGACCGATATATGAAAAACTAAACTACCTAGCCTCTACAACAGCTCCTTCTTATTCAGGAAACAACCTTATGAGAGGAACAGTTGTTAGAATGACAGTAGGAAGCTATATTAATAATGTACCGGGTATAATTACTAGTATAAATTACAGTTGGAGAAATGGATACCAATGGGAAATCGTAGATGATGTTCTACCTCAAGTTTTAGACTGTACGTTAAGTTTTACTCCAATTCATTCTTTTACACCAAAAGTAATAACCCAAGACAACTTTAATAATTCACCTCTGCTTGGATTTCCAGTAGTACCCGTAGAAAATGAATAGATATATAAACATAGAAACAGGAACATCTGAAACAGGAAAAACCTTTAGGAGAAATCCTATATATCCTTCTGTTCCTCCAACGGCCGAAGACCTTTATATTATAAGTTCAATAGGGGATAGATACGATACTCTCGCCCTTAGATTTTACGGTGACCCTAAACTATGGTGGATAATCGCTTCTTCTAATAATTTTAATAAAACCTCTTTGGTTTTAGAACCAGGAGTTCAAATAAGAATACCGGCTAGTAAACAGCAGGCAATCGAATTATTTAATAGTGTTAATAGTTCTAGATAATGTCTTTAAGTTATAGTGGACAGAGTGTAATCGGCGGTAAATTTGATACCGGTGTTGAAACCCAGTTAAACCTTAGAAAAGAGATTATCAATAAGGTTAACACTAGTACTACAGATGATATTAAATACCTTACCTCTACTACAGGTTGGGTTAGAGCTATTTCTTCAGTAGATACATTTGATAGCACACAAAGAACATTTACCTCAGATCCGTCTAGGACTTCTATACTACAAGGAGGAACACCAGATTCATTTAACGGGTTTAACCCAAGTCAAAATAAATCTTCTTATACTCTACAGCAAGAATACGGATATATTCCTACGGCGGGTATAACCTCATTTCAAGTAATGGCTAAAGGTACGTTTGGTACTCTTAGGACTGCTTCTTTTACATTTACCGTTCACTCACCGGAAGATTTTAGTAAATTAGAACAGTTATATTTAAGGCCTGGATTTAGTATACTCCTTGAATGGGGACATTCATATCACTTATCTAACACAGAAAGAAAATTAATACCGACAACAGATATATATCCTCAGGAAGATTTTTTAAGACCAAGTTCGGATACGGTTATAGAATCTAAAATAGATTCGTTAAAGTCAACAGGAAATTCATATAATTACGATGCCTTATTTGGAATAATTAAAAATTTTATTTGGAACTATAATGGATATTCTTACGAATGTCAGGTAGATGTTGTGTCTAAAGGTGAAGTTGTAGAGGCTGTGAGAGCTGTTATGGCCCCGTTGACTAGAATAAAAGAAAGTGTAGAATCAACTAATGTAAAATACGATCCTACGGAATACGGGTCTGAACTAATAGGTTATTTAAAACTTATTGAGTCTGTTCAAATAGAACCTAAGTCCACTAATATTTCAAGGTCGATTTTAGAAAAACTTAAAGAACAAAAACAAAGTGAAACTCTAACAAATAGAATTGAAGCTAAACACCAAGAAGTTAATAAACCTATAACTTTTGTAGAAGGTAACCTTACACAAAATTATCAGTCTAAGTATGGAAATACAAGGTATATTTCTCTTAGAACTCTTTTAATTCTTATAAACGAGACAGCTCTCTTATATTTTAATAATGATCCATATGTTTCTTTTAATGTTGGAGAAAATAATACAGTAAATTCGTACACGACATTTAATAACCACTTTGCATTAGATCTTGGAATATGCATCTTACCTAAACCTCAACAGGCTATCATTGCATTCCAACCTGGAATCTCTCTTCCTGATATACTAGGGTCTAATGATATATTAGATATCTTTATATCTGTTAGTTTTTTAACTAACCAACTTGAAGAATTACAAAAAAAATCTGATATAGAATCTAAAGTCTACGATTTAATTGCAGATAAAGTTCTTGGGCCAATTCAAGACAACCTGGGCAATATAAATTATTTTGATATAGCTGAAGATAGAAGAGGCGGAAAGACATTTTTACATATAGTTGACAGAAAAGTTATCCCATCTAAAAACGATATTAAAACTAAATTAGACCTAGTAGGGTTAGCAAGTGAGGTGAGTAATTTAAATATTACTTCAAAAATATCAAATAACCTTACCTCCATGATAGCTATTGCAGCACAAACTACATACTCGCCGTCTTCTGCTGAAGATCTATATAATATGCAGAAATGGAATGTAGGATTGAGAGACAGGCATCTTAAAAAAGGTACAATAGGGAGGAATGCAATATCACAAGAAAATATAGACATAACAACAGAAGTTAGTCAAGATTTAAAACTACAGCTAAATAATTACACAAGTAGAGTAAACAGTGAAACTAAAAATCCTGAATTAATTATACCTTCCCCGGAAGGGTTATACCTTATTCATAGACAAGTAATGAATGAACGGGTTAGGGCAAATACCAACACCCCTCCGGCAACCAATCCACCCGGTCTAATTCCTTTCGAACTTTCCTTTACTTTGAAAGGAATATCAGGAATAAAAGTAGGACAGGCATTCACTGTAAATGATTTCTTTCTACCTGAAAGATATAAAGGAAGAGTAGGATTTATTGTTACAGGTATTGACCATAAGGTAAATGATAATATTTGGACAACCGATATTAAATCTCAAATGATATTCATATGACAGATTTACCAAAATCCAAATACAGTGACCCCATTCACACCCCGGGTAAAGAATTTGAACTCAACGGCAGAGAGTATGTAGGATGGTATGTAGTAACTTATTTAGATAGATACTATACAGGTAAAACTTTGACTGAAAATTCAAAAGAGATATTCAAACTACAATCAGATAATCCATTTCAAAATAATGTTTTTGTACAGCAGGTAGTTTCTCCATCTACTTCTGAAAGACTCAAAGGAGTTTTTAAAAGATACTTAATCCAAAAGTTAAGTTCACAGAGTATTATTCAAGTCAATAAAGAAAGGTACGACAGTTTTAGTAATACCCCTGGAATAAAAAGGGTTACCGTAGACTGGATTATCAAAGGCCCGGCCCAAGATGTAGTTAAAGGACCGTACAGATATGTAGGAGCGGCAAATAAAAATAAAGAAACGGTATCCAAACTCGAAAAGTTTATTCCCGGTATTACAAACTTTTTTAAAGACTACTCAGAGTTTGTAGAATAAGAAATTTATCTTATTTTATTACAAAGGTTATTAATAAGTGTTTTATATAGTTGAACAGGAGAGTAAACTCTCTCAATTACAATCATTAGGAAAGTTAGGACTATACGTAGACGTTATATCGTCTAACAGTATGTATCATCCTAAACTTACTTCTACGGTTGCGGTTTATATCCGCCCTGTAAAAGGAGACACTGGATATATTATTCCTATAAATCACGATGAAGGTATTAACGTTTTAAAAGAACGTGTATATGAGGTTCTCTCATCAACCGATAAACTATATACATTAGATAAGAAAAACCTTCTCTACCACTTTAATTTACAGAAAGCCATAGACATATCTCTATTATATTCTATGACTTATTACGATAAACTGGAATATTCAAGAGAAAATAACACTCTTAACTTCTTCTATAATAAATTTAACGGATTTAGTAATATTAACCAGTTAATTCCTATCAGTAAACTATATGAATCTTGTGAAAAAGTATACGAGAGTGTAAAAGATAAAATAGAGTTACAAATTCCTTATGGTTTTGACTTTTATAATAATACCGCTACCAACGTTTCTTTCTTGATCGAACAGTCTGGACTTGGAATTCACTACGATGCGTTTAATAAAATGTTTAATCCTCGTAATTTAAGATTTAATACCGTCGATAACATAACATATTCATACTATAATTTATACAATGCTACTTCTAGACCTACTAATGCTTTCAACAGCATTAATTACGCTGCGATCCCTAAGACAGTCGAACATCGTAAATGCTTCAGACCACAGAACGACTATTTTGTTGAGCTTGACTTTGATGGCTACCACTTGCGTCTACTTTGTGATC
>Ga0102945_1000186_pt1 | contig 20146 bp, 14 predicted proteins | sample SalPonred_H2O_MG_FD_78207 | JGI IMG/M metagenome (GOLD analysis project Ga0102945, IMG submission 78207) | Salt pond water microbial communities from South San Francisco under conditions of wetland restoration - Salt Pond MetaG R2_restored_H2O_MG ...
AAAGCTATCTCTATATTCGTCAGGAATGACAAGACCATATTCTAACTCTAGAGTTCCGTCAGAACCAAACACAGGTTCTCCATTTGGTCGAGCAGAAAACTGATCAAATACATAAGCATCTATCCAGTTGTCATTTTCATCCAAATACTGAACAGTAAAAATTTGCGGAACAGTTTTATTGTTATCACCAAAAAATGGGTCAGCTACAGTAGAAAACTCACCGCTCTTAAACGGTCCAAGGTCAACATCTCCCACATTTGTTTGCACCTTTAATACAATTTTATTTGAAGGAACCTTGTCTTTGTACGCAACAAAAGGAACAGCGTCATCAATAAAGTAAATACCGTTGGCATTGTTTTTAGATATGCCATATTCTTCATCTTTACCGTTGCTTGACTCTGTTCTAAAAGATCTCCAATATTTAAAACTATCTTCTTTATGTGGCATATAATATCTTGGTCTGCGATACATGTCTTGGTTCGCATGTGGCAAAGACTTGTTGTCAAAATAAGACAATTTGTTAATACCAGACCTAGGCCTAAAGGGTTTAATGCAATCTTCTAAAGAATAAAACAGTTTCTCTTTTTGTGTTTTGTTAAAAGTAAAAGTTAGTGGAGTAACTTGATCGTCTTCTAAGCCAGACTCAATAGTAATATCTGAATCAGTAGCACCAGTATAAAAGTTACCAGAGTCAAACCTGTCAAAGGAATTTGGCAAAGCATTAAACTGTGTACTATTACGACGATACCTATAGTTTCCTAGCTTTTGAACATTGCCAGGTGTGTTAAGATTCCATTCTGCCAATACCGCTGTTTTTGACTCAATGGATTCAGAAGTTTCAAAATGATTCTTTAGTTCACCGTTTTGAAACACATCATACCTCTTCCAAAGTCAGGTTGATGTTCCACATATCATAATTGCTGCGACCACGTTTAACAATAGAATATTCAAAAGCAGAAATGTACATTTGAATAATTTGAGCATATTCATTAAGATTTTGATATGCGGCATCATCTTCACCGAAGTTGGTAAATCTGTCATACGAGAAGTAAACCCAAAAAGGACCAGTGTGATCATAGTACCATCTGAGCATTTCAGCACCACCAGCTCCACCATCTGCAGTAAACTCTTGATTGTTTATTTTAGAATAGCTAGACAATCCAGTGCTTTGGTCAAAGTCTGGTCTACGGAAATAGCTACGAGATGGCAGCATTGTCCAAGCGGTAGTAACAGAAACCTTATCGCCAATATAATATGAACGCATCATGCCATTAGCCATTCTTTTACGTTGCTCAATTCTTTGATTGGCAAAATTAATTGCATCTCTATTGTGATCAGACAAAATTAAAAACTCATTATTAGTAGTGTCTGATATTCCTGCAAGATCTGAATACCGCTCAGTGCCTGGAGGAACAAGCTGATCATTATCAAAAATAGCAGGGTTGTCTGCCCAAATCATTGCTTGAGGACGACCGCCAAAACGATTACGTCCCGACATGTAGGTAGAGTCAACCATTATCTAATTACCTGCCTTCTCAATGCCTGTCCCTCTGTTCTCTTAATTTCATTCATTACAACATTTGCAATTTCTCGTGGGCTAGCATTAGAGCCCTCAACATTAACGTTCAAATTATAATTATACAGGGTATTCGAGTTGTCTGTAATTGAATTTTGGAATGCCCTTGTGTTGTATTCAATTTGACCATTGTTTTCAATGGATGGAATTGAAGCACCGCCAAGTTGGGGCAGTCTAAAGTTAGAATTCATATCTTGTAATAGCGGACCAAACTTTCTAGCTGCCCTTCTGTTCATCACAAACTCACCTGGAGTTAGCATTGCGGGAACACTATCAGAATTTCTAGAAGAAATAGTGCCACCCACAGCCATAGGCTTAAACATTCCACCCTTCATTGGCACTGCCCCTCCAGCTGCCATGTAGACTTTACCTCCGCTAGCATATGCTTTCACCTTTCCACCAGCAGCATACATATTAGGAACTTCTCCACCAGATGCCATATTAACTGTTTTTCTTTTAACAGTCAAAGTAATAGTTCTGCTCTTAATACTCTCCCAAGTATTCTTGGTCCTACTTACCAAATCAAGACCAGCGGCTACAGCTGCATTGTAATCTTCCGCAGCAATCTTGGCAACTTCTTGAGCTGCCTTAGCTTCCTCCCAAGCCTGCCTCTTGTCCTGAATAGACCTAAGCTCAAGGTCACGCTGTCTTTGCAAAGATTCAATTTGCCTTTCAGCATTACGAAGTGTTGTAGTTTGAATAGTATAAACTTCATCTTCCAAGTCACGAATCTCAAGGCTAAGATCACGACGACGCTGTTCCAGCTGATACGTTTGCTGTTGAATTTCAAACTCTCTGTCAGCAATCTGATCTCTTGTCATACCAGTTTCAGCACCACGCAAACCAGCAACCTCTGCCTCACGTGCTGCATCAAGAGCAGTCATTAAGCCAGTTCTAGCTGATTGTGCCCTTTGTGCACGCATCTGTTGCATTTGCTGAGCGGCAGCAGAAATGTCACCCTGAGACAAAGCATCTGCAAGAGAAAGCTGAGACTTCTTTTGAGCAACAATATCTTTGTTAATCTTTTCAATGTCTTGCAAAGCTTTCTTTTGATCATTGTATTTCTTATTAATGTCTTCTGTCTGCTTATCCATAATAGCCAAATCATTAGCCATTACGGCAGACTCTTGCTGAAGAAGCTCAAGAGGACGAGTGATAGTTAGCTCAATTTGTCTCTGCTTCTTTTCAATTTCATCTTGAATCTTAGTAATTTGCTGCTGTGCTTTGTAAGCAACATCTTCAAGTCTACGAATTCTCTTGTCATACCTGCGATTAATTCTAATTTCTTGCAAGTCATAAATCTTATTAGCAGAGTCCATCAGCCTATCAAACCTGTTCATTAGACCAACCTCACTCTGAAGTTCCATATTTCTAACCTGGTCCATAAGCCCAATAAGTCTATTCCATTTAGCGGTACCAACCTTAGTAGAAGCCAAGGCAGCAGCGGTAATGGGGTCTTCTGCTAACTGGAATGCCCTACCAGCATCCATACCAGATTGACGTAGCTTATTAAAGGCAACAGAGCTATTCTGCAGTTCTTTTTGCTGATCTTGCAAATCTTCAATAGTTTGTGCATAAGGACTCTTTTGTCCTCCACCGCCACCGCCACCACTATAAGTTGACTTTCTTTCTTCTGATCTTTCTTGAAGGGCTGCAATCTCTCTTAGGTCTTCAATAAGAGCATCACGTTCTTCCTGAGTTTCAGCGGAAGCCAAAGCTTGATTAACGGTTGCATCGCTAATCATGTTAATGGCTTCAGCCGCAGGCACACCAGCATCTCTCAATGCTTGGAATGCTGCCTCTTCGTTTTCAAGTCTTTCTTTCTTTTCGTCAAGCGTCTCATTAGCATTAGCCATAGCCTGGTTATATGCTTCAGTTTCTTCAGCTTCTTTGTTTGCTGCCTCTGTTTCCTTAGCAGTTTGTTTGATTAGTTTGTTATACTTAGTTCTAAGTCTATTGGCTTCTCTAATAGTTTCTGAATCTGCACCAGCCTTAGAAGCTTGTTCAAGCAAACGAAGTTCGTTAGCAGGAATTTTTACGCCAGCAGTGGCTGCTTCAATAAGTAGAATTTGATCCCTAACACTTTCAATGCCTTCTAGTTGTTCTTCAATACCCAGGTTTTCGGCAATTTGAGGAATAATGTCTTCCAAGGCTTCTGGATCAATAGTGTGCAGTTGACTAATAATTCCGTCTAGCTGTTCATTAAACTGCTCAGCACTAATGTCTCCAGACTCAAAACCAGTCTTAAGAGCGGTAAGCATAGAAGTAAATTGTCCAGCGACAGCCTGTGCTTGTTTTCCTAGCGGACCAATGCCACCAAAACCTTTCATTAAGACTCTGGCAAACGATGGTCCAGAAAATGCCTTATTAAATTCTTGTACAGAAGCCTGTGCCAAATTAGTCATTGCTTGCAATCCAGCATCAGTATTAATATCGATTTTTTGGAAAGACAGGTCTAGATCTGTTCTTTTAGCTTCAGTAGCTATTGCTGAAATAATAGCACCGACAGCTGCTTCATCAAATCCAGCAGCCGAAAGCTGTGCTGTCAAAGATTGTAAAGTTCTCTCTGCTTCTTCTCTACCCATTTTAGAAACCGCAGAAATCTGTGTTTCAAACTGTTTAGCAAAGTCTTCCGACTGTAGAAGCTGCTGGGTTAGATTAGCACCCTCTGGTCCTGTAGTTGCTTCAGTAAACTGTCCAGCAAAAGATGTTGTCTTTGCTTGAATACCCAGAGCACTACCCAAATTTTTAAGTTGATCGGTAGTAAGTCGAGCTGCTTGACCAAACTGCTCTACTTCTTTTTTCTGGTCAAGGAAGAATTTGAATACACCAAGTGCTGTAACAACGCCACCAATGATAGGAATAAACCGTGCAAACCTGCCAACAACTTTTGTTACGATTCCACCAAGGTTCTTAAATATATTCCCAATGCCTTTAAATCCTTTAGCTCCCCCCATAAAGCCACCAGCACCTCTTACTTTATCAATAGCACCCAGGGCATTGTTTTTAGCAGTAATGGCAAGCTCTGCAATTTTAGCCTGTGTCAGCAACTGAGTAACAGTCATCAAAGCAAACAAGATACCAGAGAACTGGAAAATCTTTTCAGATACCTTTCCAATTGCACCACCCATCATAGAACCAGCACCAGCAAGCGATGTCAAAGCAAAAGAGCTACTCATAATAACGTTGTTTAGTTTGCCAAGGTTCATAGCTGTTTTGGCGGGGGCAGCAACAGCACCAGCACCACCAGTTGACATTGCAGCGTTAGCCCTTCTAGTCTCCCAGCCCTTCTTGGCGGCAGCAGATCTCTTAGTGGCCTGTGTATCTTTGTTAGTAGCAGCTGTAGATTTTTTCTTGGCTTGAGTTTGCTCTTTAGTTGCCTGAGTACTCTTCCTAGTTGCCTTAACACCCTCTTCTACAGACTGCATAGCCTTTCTAGAATAAGAAGGACCAACAACTCTAGCATCAGCAGGACGGAAACCACCACTGCTTCTAGTTCTAGCAATCTGCTGTGATCCGTAGTAAACTCTACCCTTGCTTTCTGTAAACTCACCAGAAGAAATACCTCTTCTTAGCTGATCTGCGGTAGGCTCAACACGAACCTGTCCAACCTGTTGTGCAGATTTTTCAAGAGCAAGTGCAGATTTTCTAACAGCACCCTTTTTCTTCTTTTGTTCAGCAATAACTTCTTTAGTAGCTTTAGCTAGAATCTGATCATTGACTCTTTGATCCTTTGTACCCTTTGCCAAAGAAATAGCACGCTTTTCAATTTCTTTTTCAATTTTACGAAGAGCAGCAATGTTTTCTTGATTCTTAGGTAGACCACCAAGCTGTGCAGATGTAAGAAGTTTGTCTTGTCTAGAACCAAACTCTTTTTGGAAAGTTGCAGTAGAAACACCCTTACCCTTCATTGCCTGATTCAGTCTCTTAGGCAGTTCTGCAACAAGATTAGATGTAACTTTAATAAACTGTGGGAATTTTTTGCTTAACTCTTCAAGACCAGCGATTCTAATTGCTTCTTGATACTTACCGCTTCGTCTAGAGAATGGCATAGTGAGGTGAGATCTTTCAACAAATCTACCTTGCTGGAATCCAGGAATACTATCATTAACCATACCCTCAATAAGTGGTGCATATTTTTCAGCCATATCGGCAGGAATAACAGCCTCTTTAGGCTCAAGCATGGCTGGAACTTTGTCACCTCTACCAGAACCAGGAACAGAAACAACACCGCTAGCGTATTTTTTAGGAGTACGAACTCTACCTTTAGCCGTTGTGCCACCAATCATTGCCTGTTGTGCAGAAATAGAACGCTTATAAGCTGCAGTAAGCTTGTCAACAGCAGCTGCCTCAGAAGTAAATGTTTGCTGCAAACTCATATGACTTTGATTAAGAGAAGAAGCCACAGCAGATGCTTCAATCTGCTCCTGAGTCATATAGTTAAATTGTTCGCCAAGGATGTTACTGCTTTGTCCAGCTTTCTGGAATCCATTACGAACTACCGCCACAAACTTCAAAATGTTAGCAGCACCGTTAGCAATCAAACCAACAAGCATCAAAGCAACGGGGGCAACCAGACCAAGAACAGCAGTGGCAGCAACAGCAAACTGTTTAGCACCATCGCTCATATTGTTAAAGGCATCAAGAACCTTGGTTCCAAACTCTACAAGAGGTGTAGCTATTTTAAGGAATGCTTCACCAATTGGTGCAAGAGCTGCTTGGAACTGTTCAATTGCTTTTCTAAATTTCGTAGAAACAGCTTCTTCAACTCTGCCAAGCTCACGGGTGGCAAGGGCACCAAGATCTCCTGTTTCCATAGCCATAAGCCTAAGAACTTCGGCAGCCTGAGAACCTTCTTTGTTAATGTTGTTAAACAGTGTCGCCATTCTAGCAAACTGGAATTTACCAAACAGCTGCTCAATGGCACGTGCTTTATCAAGTGGGTCAAGTGTGTCTAATGCTTTACCTAGCTCTACAACTGTGGCAGAAATGTTACCAGCATTACGATCAACAATTCCTAAAATGTCAATACCAAAGCTACCAAGTTTTTGTACCGCCACTTCTGTGGGGTTAATCAATCGACCAAGAGATGATTTAAGAGCGTTCGCACCTTGGCTAGCATTAACGCCACCCTCACGCATAGCAGTAAGGAAGAACGCCAAGTCCTCAACGCTACCACCAAGCTGATTAACAACAGAACCAGCTCGTGGAATAGCCTCGTTAAAGTCTTCAATAGAAAGAATAGTTTGGTTTTCTACAGCATTAAGAAAGTCAATTTTATTAGCTAAGTCTTCTGCTGCAATACCAAATGCGTTAGTAACAGCCACAGTGGTATTTAGAGCTTCTGACTGTTCAATACCACCCAAAACAGCAAGCCTAGTTGCTTCACGAACCTGTGCTTGCAGCTCAGCACCAGTGTTACCCATCTGTGCCACATCAGCAGCAAGAGCCAATGTGTCTTCAACAGCAACACCAAAGCGAGTAAATTCTTGTGCAAGCTCTCGCATGTCCTGCAAAGCTTCTTCAGTTTGTCCAGGTGTAGTAAACAAATCACCATAAACACGACGGAACTTAATAGCTTGTTCTTCAAGCTTCATAAATGTTTGACCAGCCACTGTGGCAAAAATACCAAGAGGAATAGTAAAACCAACCATAAGCTGACGACCAGCCCACTGTGTATTCTTACCCCAGTTCAGCAGATTGGTTGAACCCTGCCTCAGTAGCTGATTAAATATTTGCTGTTTTTGTGCAGCCAAAGCAGACTGGGTGCTGAAGTTTTGAAGGTCAAGTGCTACAGGCCTAACCGCAATAGCACGCATTGCACCACTAGCATCACGACCCATTTTGACATACTGAGTCTGAAGATCCTTTACTCTTTCACGAGCAACCTTGTTAATTGTGTTAAACTCGCCACGAAAAGCTCTTCCAAATGTTTTTGTCGATGCCCCCGCATAACGGAAGTACTGGCCCATTGTGAGCTTGTTTTTCTCAAGGGCATTAGTAAAAGACTCAGTCGTAGTTCTAATACGAGTCATAGAAGCAGTAAACTTACCAGTAGCATTAACGCTATTGATAAGATTCTGCTGCATGTTAGCAGAAGCTGCCTGGGCAGAAGCACTGCCCTTAGCCATTTGAGTGTGAAAGGCTGATATTTGACGCTGGAGATTTTTAAGATTAGCTAGAGCACCAGCGGTTTGTATGTCTATTCTAATATTAGACTGAACATCAGCCATTCACGTTTCACCTCATATTTGTTAGTTACTCCGCATTCATCATTGCACCAAGCCCAGTCAGGTCCATGCCTGATGCTGACTCAATGATTTTGTATACGGTAGGTAGATCAAGAAGCTCTTCAAGCTGCTTAACATCGGCAAGCTCAGGCTTAAACTGCTGCATTGCAATCTGGACGCACTCCAGAAGAATAGCAATAGACTTCTCATTATCCTCTGCAACATCAGCAATACCTTGGAACTTTTTCATGAATGGTTTCAGAAGAGAAAGCTTCAAGGGACGAATGCTAACTTCTGTTCCATCAATGAGCTTTACAGTTTCTTCTGTGTGTTCGGTAACTGCCATTTGTGTTTCTATCCTTTCTTAGGGTATATCAATTATATCATAATACTAGCCTTTTACAGACTCGTATTCGAGCCCAAGACCGATGCCAAAGCCTGCTGCTTCAGCGTTTTTGCCTTGCAAGGCAAGGATATCTTTACTATCAGAAGTAGCACCATTGCTAGCCACTCTAGCTTTAAGATCTTCCCATTCTTTCTGGCCACGACCGTTTTGATTATCAAGATCGACACCCTTTAAGGCTGCAAAGAATTTCTTTTCATCATATGATGTTTCACGTTTAGTATTAAGAATGATAGTTAGTTCTTGCATAGATATAGAGCTTTCTAGTTCGTCATAATTTTTCCAAATACCCAGCAAAAATGCCTCAGACTCCAGCTCTGCCAAGTCTAAGTCTTCCCAAGCATCTCCACCTTCAGAAGCTCTTTCAATAGCCTCTTCCTCATTCTTCATCTTAATACCCACAGAATATTCCAGTATTTGATAAATGGCTGATATATCAAAATTGTCGTCAACTGAATCAACTGACTTTGACCACTCTGGCTTATATTGTTTCATAGTAATTCTCACACAATCAGCAAGAATCTCTAAAGCCTCAATATCATCATCTTTGTCTCTAAGATATTGAAAACGACTCATAAACTCTTTAAGATATTTAATCTTAAGAGGTATAATCTCTAATTCTTCACCATCAATTGTATAAACAAAATGAGTAGAATAAACTTCAGTAGGCATTTAATAAATTTTATCATAAAACAGCAAAGCCCACCCAATTAAGGGTGGGCAATGCCTAATTTATTATTGACTAGCTCGAAGGAGTCCAGGTACGGTCAATGATCTTGCCGTAGGAAGCATCTCCATCGTCAGGAAGAAGACGGAAAGACACTTCGAACATCGAAGCCTCGTCACGCTTTGCGGAAACCGTCACGTTCTCAATAGAAAGAGCACGGTAGGCGGCGTAAACACGCTCGATTGTCTCAGATGCATCGCAGTCACCAGTACCAGGTCCAACAGCAATAATGCCTCGCTCAACGGGGCACTCGCCAAGGTCACCAGCGGAAAGGTCAAGGGCCTGTCCACCAGAAGTAGTCTTGTCACCTGTCAGCTCGTCGCTGTTGTAAGCAAGAGCAATGAGAAGGTTTTCAAGTGTAGCCTCAGCAAAGGCAGTGTTCATGTTCACTGTCATACCCTGCTTGTAGAGCTTGGCAACGTCAAGAAGCTGGTCAACCTGCACCTCACCGAAGTCAGGGGCAAAGGACAGCTCAAGACCATTCATCGTGTATCCAACGTTAGTCATGGTGTTGTCGCCCGCAAGAGTCTCACGGTAGGACTCGCCACCAACAAACGCAGGAAGAGTCGAAGAGTCAAGCACCGAGTCGGCGACAAAGAAAGACGCTGCACCGACAATGATGTTGTTCGAATTACCACGAGTGTATGCCATAGTGTTCACCTCATTTTCTGATAGTTATTAAATTGTAATTGGCGTGTTTCCTCAACACTAAGTATATCAGCGTTTTTACACTAAGTTAGGTTTGTGCCTTTGTTGGAATCCCATTCGCCATTTTGATCTAATGACCATGCAACGTGATAATCGTATTCAATAATAATCTTATTTGTAAACGATGCTTTGACTGCCGCCAAGTCAACGAGGTCTCTTGTTTCGTCAGCCTGATAAACTTTCATGTTGTGAAAAAATATTTTATGATCAAATGTGATGCTATCAAAAGGTTTGTTGTTAGCACTATAAGCATTTACTTCTTGTGCCGCAATATCTTGACGATCTAAAAGGTGCACAATGACATTTCGTGCATTATTAATATGTACAAGATTGTCACTGTATAAATAATAAATAAGCTGTTCTCGTTTAATTGGATAGAAAGAACCTGTTCTAAAACGCATAAGTGTTTCATATTGGATAAGCAAAGGCTCTTCTGTTGTAGCCTGTGTTACGAGTTGTTCCCAAATTTCTTGACTGTTTCCAGGTGCCGTCGCAATCGTGGGTACCAAAACAGGACTATTGTCTGAATCAACACCAGTATTAGAATATTGCCCAAGCTTGTGGACAACATACTGATTTATCCAATGTGGAGCATAAGGTACCTGTATAGCATCAACCATTATTCAATTCCAATCGTAGCATTAGCAATCCACCGATACCCCGTTTGTCTACCCACAGCTGCCCCTCGTTTTGCACCTTGCCTAAAGTTTTTCTTATAAACAATAGGATTATTAAGATAATCAAAAACTCCAGAAGCCCTAAGAAAAGACTGAGTAAAATAGTTATCCATAAAGTCATCAAATGTTTTCTCATATGAGCCAGCAACACCGTCTCCACCAGGTCGGTGCACATTAACTGGGCCTTTAGTAAAAACTGTTTTACCACTATCTTCAAACCTTAAGACGCTAGCACTCTTAGGTCTAATTGTTACGGGTATCCCTTGTTCCATAATTCTAGCCTTGTCATAAAAAGGTTTTGTAGAATCTTTAGCTGCCGTTGTTGACTGGCGGAAAGTAGATCTCACAGACAGTCCATAATTACTAATTGTGTACTCCAAATCAAACAATCTAGCACTAGGGCTACCAGTTTGATACCACTCATAGACGTGATGTAATATTTCTGGATTCATTCTTGCGTGAACATCAATATACTGTGCAAGACCCTCAATGGTTCCAGCACCCAGATTAGCTAAAAATTTTGGTTTACCAGACTGTACGCCTTCTAAAAAGCCAGTTGAATAATTAACCACATTATTCATTTCTCTCATAAACTCTCTGGTGTCCATTTTAAGATTAAACATTAGTTCAACACCTGGCTTTCTGTTCTACGCCACAGCATCTTGTAATATTCAATATATTGAAAAGGGCCATATAGAGGTTCGAGTGCACCTATTTCATACAAGGTACCCTGACCTTTTCTGGGACCAGAAGTTTCTTTATAAAGCAAAAGATCATTACGATCACGAATATTGGTAATCAGAATATTAGTCATGTCCATGTTTGTAGCATCAGCCATAATTCTTAAATCTGATTTAGAACGTGCAACCAACTTGTCTTCATATTTTAAAAACTCAGCAGGTTCAAGCTTTTCTTTACTTGCCCCGCCAACTGGAGAAGCATTGCAAACAACTGTACGGTCAAAAGTCCAAGACTTATCTACCTGACCATAAGGTCCCTGAGAAATAGTTGCATAATAAATATCTGCATAAAGCGGGTAAATAAAATCAGCAACTTCGCACGTGCTCACAACACACCTGGCCTATCAAGAGATACAACATATTTAGCAAGCATTTTGTCAACCAAAATGTTACCAGTGCCATCGAGAACGCTTTCGTCCATCTTAACCCTATATTGATCTGTTGAATAGGCAGTGACATATCTTTGATAATACTCAAGTTTTCCACAAGCAATATCATCGATAAGCATTTCAGTTGCTCGTTTAACGTCCATTGGAACAACCTTGTATCCTGTTTCTAAAACAAAAATGTAGTCCCATCCAGCAGGGAAGACAACGCCAGACTCCATAAATTGTGTAACTGGGCTATCGCTAGTGTCATACAAAGTAAAAGAATCAGATGGGTTAACTTTTGTACCAGCCTGCTTCTTCTCATGACGATTAAGCTGTTCGCCAGCAGCGTTGACAGGGTCTTTGGTAATTGCACTACCGTCTCTAGTAATGTAATAATTGTAATTATCCAAAGCCGAAGGGTCTTCTTCAGCATCCCACACTAATTTAGCATTCTCATACGCATACAAAATTTTGTGTGCTTTGTCCCACAGAGGCATATAGTCTGTATCTTGACCAACAACCTCCATTACGCTTCTTCTATACCCGAAGCCAACGCCCACATAGTCGTCAATAATTGCCCTAGCCAACTCTTCATGTTGAGTGTAGGCAGCAATATCGCTTTGGCTGGGTGCAATATCGGCAGGGTTTACATAAGGACGTGCAATATTAAGGCTATCCTGAACAACAATATCACCCAGTTCGCCAGCGGCATCTTCGTAAATAGTTAAACGATATTCCTGATCATAGTCAAGAAAGAAACCTTCAAGATTGTAAGATACTTGAGAGTTACCGTCAGAAGTAACAGAAACTTTTAAATCTTTGTTTACGATACTATCTTCAATAATAATGAAGTAGTCAGTGCTTGCATCTGGGACATCATACGTAATAGTCAAGGGATAGGGGGGTAGACGTAGAATGTTCATTACATTTGACCGTAGTAAGCTGCAATCTCTTCAGGTTCCGCTACACGAACAGCCTTATGAGATAACCAGTTTTCGGCATCCTCCTTCGAAACAATGTTGTACCCCACTGACAATTCACCCAAATTATACTTAAAAAGATTTTTGGAAGAGTAAAGTGCAACCATTTCGGCTTCTTGATCTGTATGCATATTTCCTCCTTTTTAATTATATCAGAATATGACAAAGGGGGACGGTTTTACCCGCCCCCCAAAGCCATATTTAATTAGGAGTCAGCAGCAGCGTCAGCGTATGCAACAGCATCCAGCTCTTCCCACTGCAGACCGAAACGAACGAACACGGTGTATTCAATCGTGTCCTTCTTCGGCTTGTACTCACGGTTCACGGTGATGTCACGCTGGAATCCCCAGATACGGTTGCTGGGGAACGTGAGGTCAACGTAGTTGTCAGGGTAGTAAGGAACCTCCATGACAGGCACACCCAGCACACGAGTGGTGCGAGCGTTACCAAGTGTCTGACCTTCACCATTGATGTAGGCCTGACGAGTTGCCTCAGTCGAACCAACTGCATCGAACAGAGTACCGTTCTCACGAACGACACCAGCAAATGCGTTAGTACCAGTGTAGAACTGCAGACCCGAACGGAGAGCACGGTACTTTCTCGGCAGTGCGAGAATGATCGACTCCATGACCTCGGGGGTCCACTTGTCATCAGCCACGGTAACGATTGCCTCGTGGGCATCCGAACCAGTAGTCACCTTGTTGACAAATCCCTCCATAATGGAAAGGAAATTGCCTGTCGAACCATCACCATTAATAGCGAGATCCTCGATGTCATTTGCGAAAGCATTTGTCATCAGGCGAACCAGGTGGTCCTCAAGTGCAGAACCCTCGATGTTATCTTCGAGAGCCTCTGTCGAGACCTCCCAGTCCAAACGGATCTTCTTGGTTGTAAGCTCAACCTTAGTGAATGTGGCACCAGCATTTGTGAATGTGGGGTCAGCCTGGTTAGCTGCACGAATCACACGCTCACCAACGTTCACTTTCTCAAGCTCCATAGTGTTGGCACGCATAGTCACACGACGACCATCTTTAGCGAGAACTGTTCCATCCCACACGTAGTCGATGAAGCGACGAGCCTGCTCGGGAGCAAGAATACCACCAGGTGTACCAGTGGGGTTAACAGCGTTAGGACCAGAAGTCACACCGAACTCTGGAGTCGCAATGTTACCAAGGGACTCAGCAGGGCTCAGGTTACCACTAGCATCAGTTGCTGTAGCACCACCAACACCACCAGACGCAAACGATCCGTCACCGTTAATTTCGGCGTTGGACTGTGTGTCCGAACCTGGATAGTTCTTCTCAATGTTTGTTTCTTGTTCCGACATATATTTCACCTCCTAGTGATTTTTTGTTTATTCTATATTTAGTTAAATAGGTCGGTATTTGTGAGGAAACGACCGCCCCATAGGGATTTCTGAACCCTTGTGGGTTCCTGAACGATCTCGCCAAGATCGCCAGACTTACGGAAAGCTGTGTCGGCCTCAACTTGGTCAACACGCTTACCAAACTCATTAAACTCATCCTTAGCGTCCTTCACTTCGCTAGAAACGGACTCAAGGGACTTGCTCAACTCGTTCACTTGTTCGTGAAGAGATTTCACAGTCTCTGCTAGATCGCTAAAGGCTGATGTAAAAGTGTCTTTGATTTCTGTCACCATGTTGGTAACGTCATCAACAGACTTCGATACCTCTTCAACTTCCTCTGTCTCTTCAGGCTCCTCAGCCTTCTCAACAGTCTCTTCAACTGCCTCGACAGGTTCAGTGTCAGCAACTTCTTCAGACACTTCTTCAGTTGTGGCATCTGCCTCGGGAGCGACCTCTACCTCTTCAACAACTTCCTCGGATTTCTCCACGGGAGTTTCTGTTGCTTCAGTCATAGGACTTACCTCCTTATCCATCTTAATTGTACTAATGCCTTTAGCACTATCAACTAAGAATTTTATTGTATCGGCACTATCTGTGTCGTTCTTTTCTACAAAACCAATGTTTTGCATCGAAGAAGAGCAAGACGGGCAAGTGGCATCCTGGTGCTCAGAAAGCTGAACCAGATCATCAGTACCGCACCAGTATACGTTATCAATTTCTGTTTTGGCCAAATACCCGTCAAACTGATTTTCGCCATTCACTTTTTCAATAGAAATAATGTTGGCGAACTGATTTGCAGGATTGTCAACAAGTGACAACTCGTGCAAGTCATACTCCTTTACGACACGAACAGACTTGTCCATATCCTCATTATATTGATCATCATATGTTTTGATGTTACCGCCAATGGAAAAACCAGAATAGGTTCCGTCATTGACTTTCTCCCAAGCGTCCTGAGCACCCTTTGAAACATATGCCGAAACGTAAACGCCCTTGTAGAACTTTTTAGTGTTGGGATCGAAATAACGGTCTTCTTTGAAAGAAACGATGCGGCCAATAGCTGAGGGCTGGTGCATCTCTCTCAAGTTACCACGGAAATTTTGAAAAGCAGTAAGACTAGCCTCGGTGGTAACAATATCACCTTGCTTGTCAACGTTGTCGAGAGTTGCAAAACCAGAAACGGTTCTACGCTCTACATCGATTTTTGCAATGGGCATCGACAGGCGAACGTTATCGCCCTCGGTCACCCAATGTGCCTTGTTGATATTCATATCGATCCCATTATAGCAAATATTTTACAGTTTTGTAACTTTTACTCGCTAGAGCGTCCTTCGCCTTGCGGATTGCGACCATCTATGGTAGCTTCACCGTCCGACTGACTGTTTGTACGCTCTGCATCTCTTTCTCTATTTTGCTGTGCATTGGCTCGCATATCGGCAACTCTACGTGCTGACATTTGAACAGGATCATCTCCACCGTCCCGCTGAGGAAGGTCAAGAACCTGTCGAGCTTCATTTGGAAGCATAACTTGATTACGAACATAACGTTCAATGATTTGAGATTGTGCAATCTCATCTGTAAGTGTAAGTTCGTTAAACTTCAATTCAAGAATATCTGTTTTTTCTTTGATAATCTTGTTGACAACTTTTTCTACCGCACGCTGAGCAGGTCTAGCAACCTGTTCTTTAAAAGTACGGTCTTGAGCCATAGCAGCAGCAATAGCTGCAGAGTCAGAGCCACCAAGTTTGCTAATGGGAACCTGGTGTGCAATAAGAATATCATCACGGTTTTGTTTACGATATTCTTTAAACGATCCTTCTTGAATACCGTTTTCAATAGGGGTCATATTAAATTCAACTTTTTGACCGTCGCCATCACCAGGCAACGGAATATAAAGAGTTCTGTGAGACTGAGACTTTAAACCAGTCTGCAAGAATCTAAACATCTTGTCTTCTGCATCAGCAGAAAGCTTTGCACCTTTAAGAGTAACAATGTAACGAGGCACTGCTTTGTTTTGGAAATAATCAATATTGTACTGCGAGGCCAACTGGTCACCGACAAGAGAGTTAATAGCGGAAATAGTGTCGGGAACACCATAGAAAGTGTTTAGCGGAGAGTATTCTTTAAAATGAATAATCTCATTGGGTCGTGGATCATTAGTGACAGGGTTAGCGTTTGTTGCACCAAAGTTACGGAAGTACACAACCTTGTTTCCAATAATCTGAACGTAACCATCACGTAGACGACGTACACGAACGGTAGTGGCAGGAATGTGTCCTACGTATCCAATTTCTCCACGAACTGTTCTACCGATTTCCAAATACCCGTTTCCTGTAGCCTGAATGTCTGTGTAAAACTTTTCCATTGTGCGGGTAAAGCTGTCATCATCATTACGACTTTCAAGCCAATCACGCAACTGCAGCTTCATTCTTTCAATTCTTGTTCTTGCTTTTCTTACAGCACTTTCGTTCTCATTTGTTTCCATGCTGAGCTTAGTCATGTCGGTAGGCTCAAAATAGTAGCCAAGGCCAACAACGTTTTCTACCTTGGCATCAATGGCAGCATGGTTAGCAAAAGAGCTGTCGTAATAATTGGCAAGCTCATAAAGATTATATGGAGGAGTGATAACATCGAAAAGGCCGTACCCGTTACGATAAACCTCACCAGGATTAATTTGTTTTGAACCTGCATCCTCTCCCGTTGCCCTTGCATTTGCCGCCTCCATATATTGCGGGGTTGCGTTAATTTTATTAATCTGTCTTGTAGTGCGACGACGAAAGTTTGTGTCAAGACCACTAAGTTCTTTTAGCTCATCCCAAGGTTTATTGAAAGCATCTTGCTTTTTGAATTCATCTTCTGTCTCGGGCTCAGTGTTGAGCTTTGCGAACAAATATTCTTGTTCATCACTCATCTTCGTAAACATCCCTTCCATGTGTTTTCAGGGTTTGCTGTGCGTCGTAAATAGCACCAAGATCATTTTCATTGGGGATAAGTCCCTGAGACATTCTGTTGAGCTGTTCGCTGTAGCCCTCTTCACTAATTCTGTTAAGACCAGGAACAAAAATAGCTTGTCCTTGGCCATCGTCTCCGTAATACTTGGCCGCACTGTACAGTTCAGAAATTTTAGAAAGGTCACCTTTTATAGAAGGAATGTTTAAAACGGCACCCTCACCGTCAGTAAACCATCTACCGTCTGCTTTTTTGTACACATACAGCCCCCAGTCATACATCTTATCGATGACTTGACGACGGACATTACCAACAATAGGCTTTTTCTCATCAGGCATGGTTATTATTATACCAGATTAAACTGGTATCTGTGTCGATGTGGACCAATCAAGGTCACTATATATCGATACACTGTCAGGATTGAACAATACGCCGTCAGCAACATCGTCAAATATGACTCTATTGGTACCAACAGATCTTTCATAAATGTCAACAGGGTCAATGTCAAAGACTTCACCGATACTAATAATCTTCATTTCACTAAAGGTGTATGAGTCTTTCCAATCTTGCCAAGTGAGTGAGCCGTTATCATTAAGAACCTTGGCCCATGTTCTTGTAAGAATGTTCTGTGTCTGTGCAAGGTTGGTGGCAAGATAGTATGAAACGTTATTGTAGATAACTGGACCATTAAGATTGAGTCGTCCAGTGTATTGATTAAAGTCAACAAGGTTGGGGAAAGCTATTCCCAATACCGCCCACTCTTCATTAATCAAATATGGCACATCGACAGACTGACCATTCATGTAATATTCTACATTTGTAAGAACATTATTGGTTGCCCTGTCCCTTGCCACAATAGATCCACGCTGGGTACTAGGATCTGAAACAACAAGGAAATCATAAATACCATCTTTATGTTCTAATGTAAAGATAGGAATTTCTTGTGTAGGAAATACTCTGTCGGAAAATCTTAGCCAAAGTTGGAGGGCACTAATTTGAGTATCAATGCCCTTTTGCTCATTAATCGGAATTGAAATACCCCGATCAAGAATAGCACTAAAGTCTCCTCGGACTCGCCAACCAGAGTTTCTAGTCATGTATAGATAAGGTGTGCTTTGCTTGTAAGTAGAAATGGGGTTCTTTCTTTTAAAGTCATAATATAGGCCAAACTTAGTGTATGGGTAAATCGGGGTACCGAACTTTGTACCAACTTCAGTAAACTCATTACGTTCAAGAACCTGTGATGCGAGCTGAAGCTTTCTGATCCTGAATGGGTGGTGCTTAATACCTTCGGAATAAATGTCAAGGTGATAAACAAGAGCAAGATCTTGGAAGTTTACACCGTTATTGTGTTTGTCTGTTTGTGGTGCATAAATAACAGTACTATCTACAACCTCATAAGCTGCTGTTTCCCACTCACTTAACTGAACTTCTGGATCAACAACACCTCTTACTCGTGCAACCTCTCTGTTTGGTAAATCAACTAAGTTAGTATTGGCACCATCTATAATTTTTTGGAATGACACATAGCTTCTCACACCAGCATTTTCTGTGACATAGTAGTAGAACTTGTTAGAGTCTTCTTTCATATCTTGATAGTCATCCCAGCCAGAATAGAAGTTGTTGTCAAGGTCAACATATTGCTGTTGTACTGGATTGGCGTATCTAACATTAAGATCTTTGTATGTCCATGAAGAGACAAACTCAATTGAATTTACCTCAAGTGCTTCAGGATAATCAATATTAAATTGAATAGAATCTAAATCATAAAACGTTTTGCCCTCAAAGTCAGTAGTGTTTTTGGCAAAATATGATAGGGGCACATAATCTTCCCAATATCCAGACACAGCAATGTCAGAGAAGAAAATCCCGTATTGGTCAAATGCTTTAAGTGTGTAATTGGCTACGTGATCAAACAGAGTGTTGCTGTCTGCCTGTGTGACACTAAAAATACCATCGCTATCATACAGGCTAGCAATCTTTCTGTTGTTATATGGTCCATCAAGACCAATTCTATAAATCTTTCCTGTAAAGGTTGATGTTGTGTCTCCTGCCATAAACATTCTAAGTTGTGTGGGATCTGCCAAGAGTCTGCTTATACCGTCAATAATTTTGTTTGACAATGTGGGAATATGAATACCAGCAGCAAACTTTTGATCTGCCACAATAGTTTTTGTTGTTATCGTTGTAGATGTTCCACCAATGTTTACAGAGTAAGTTAATGTAGTGCCATTAAGAGAAATTAGCAAATAGTTTTTTGTAACACTGTTCTCAATTTTAAACAAGGTTTCATTGCTTGCTGTACCGTCGCTTTCAAACACACCGTAAATAGTTTTTAGTGGATCTGACAAGAAACCAATACTGGGAAAGTACAGATAGCAGTCTTCTGAATCCCAATTGCTATTTGGCCTAAAGCTAAAATATTTGTCATCTTCTGCGGACTCAAGTGTTTGTAGGTCGGAATACCATGTGTCTTCAGTTTTGGTTCCCAAATAAAAATCGGGCAAGTCATAATCTGGTAAAGTCAAATAGTTAGATGTGGTGTCAACATTGGAAAAGTATGCTTGCCCCCAGTTAGCAAAGTCGGGGTAGTTGTAGTTAGAAGCATAATTGGCAAAAGAGTAATCGTTAAACGCTGTCACAGCATTAAGAGAAGAGTTTGTTTGTTCAGGTGGCACAACACCTTGACCCCATACATATCTACGCTTAGCAACTTCGTTGGGAACAGAATAAGAATAGATAGCAAATGAGTCAATGCTGAGTGGCTTCACATCGTCATAAGAATAGAATCCAAGCCAGTTTTGGTTTTTGTCATTACTGTCAAACTCTGTAGGTAGTGTGAGATTACGTGTTGAAAAATCAATTGAAATAACTTCTTCACCATTAAGCAACACACTAGCAGCATCACGTTGTACTCGAATATGTACAAGCATTGGTCTAAACCATTCGCCAACATAGTGAGAGCCAAACTCTTTACCCACCACCAATGTAATAAAGCCACCTTCAACATATAAACCATCTTGACTATTAAGTGGTCCAAAGAATCTACGTGGCTCTTTAGCATCAGTGTTAATTCTTAACCACATTTCTGCAGTGTAATCATTATTACGTCCCGCTTCGTTTAAAAATCCATACCCTGGAAAAATCAGAGAAGGATATTCTGTGCCAATAGTATTCGGAGTAAGTTTAGTGACATTTGTTGAACCATATACCAGTGGAATACCAAAGTTAATTGCATAAGAGGATTGCTGGCAACCCAAGTAGTAAGCATTTTCTTTTGATGGTGCATAAGGTATAGCAGTTACTGCTTTAATAGTTGATGGCAATGCAATATCGGAGGGTAGATCTTCAAAAACAACACCAGTAGATTTTTTATGAAACTCTTCAGACCAAGGGGCAAAAGAAAAACCATTAAGAAA
>Ga0102945_1000187_pt1 | contig 20063 bp, 34 predicted proteins | sample SalPonred_H2O_MG_FD_78207 | JGI IMG/M metagenome (GOLD analysis project Ga0102945, IMG submission 78207) | Salt pond water microbial communities from South San Francisco under conditions of wetland restoration - Salt Pond MetaG R2_restored_H2O_MG ...
TAATTTGCATCCACATTTGCGGGCTGATGGGGCCAATGGCAGGCAGGCGCGTGTCTTTGTTCCACTGCGTCTGGTCGATAAAACACCAGAAGTCCGGTGGCAAATCGAACGATTTTTCGCGCTGACCGGGTTCGTCTGCTTTAATTTCGACCTCGTACTTCTTGACTAGCTGCTGCCAGTCGTAGAGGTTGAACATGTCTTGCGCAGCTTGGTTAACTGCCGACACTAATTGCTGAATATTGGCATCAGACGACCCGGCCGGGTCTTGAGGCTTATTAAGACCAACCATAGTCGCGACTTCGCGGGTGATGTCGTACAAAGTAGCGTATTGGTTGATCTCATAAGCGTTCATATTTACCCCTTAGCGGCTCGAGCCGTAGGCTGCTTTTCAACTTTGGCGCTTAACTCTGCCAACTGGGTTTGCAACAATTGCAACTGAGCGTCGCGTTCATCTAATTTGGCTCGCATCTCAGCAATGGGAGCGTCGCTTTCGCTGGTGGATAAAAAGTTCTGCGCTTTGCGTTTATCTTCTTGAAAGCCCATGACTTGAGCCACTTGGGAGCCGTCTGAGGCCTGCGCAAGCTGCTCAACGGTCAAGATGTTAAAGAACTCATACTCTTTAACCCGTGAGTCACTCATCCACACCAAGGTGCTTAACGGCGTACCGGAAACAGTGTTTTGCTGGCCAGCCTTAAAGCGAGCATATGCGTCGGCAAAACGGCGACGATCCATATCAAAGACTTGACGCTTGATGATGGAATACTTGTCGCCCGGGGTCAGGATTTCGATGTACTCGGTGTCTTTGAAAATCTTGCGCCCAGCCTTAATTGACTCAGCTTTTTGCTCTACCGGGTTCATGTAAAACCGCACGATGAGTTTTTTGTCATCGTCGGGGCTGCCGTACTGATTGGCCACTTCTTCAGCAAACGGGTTGCGTTGCAACTCGTCTAGTGTCAGACCTTCGCTTGGAATCGTGGTGGTGTCATTCATTTTTTATTGCTCCATGAGAAATGGGGGCGCGATGGCCCCCGTGGATTACTTCTTAACTGCCTTTTTGACAGCAGGCTCTTGAACTGGCTCCTGAACGTCTGGAACAACTTGTGCGCCTGCTTGGTATTTGATGGTCGCGGCTGCGCCACCTAAAAACGACCCGGTAGTAACTGTTGCGGGGTCAATGTCTGTTGAATAGCCCATGCCTTGATTCAAGCCGCCCAAGGGTTGAGTAGGGTCGTCAAGATAGGCAATCGGGGCTTTGGAAGATGCGAACGTAGGCATGTCTTTCTCCAAAAAGGGGGAATCTCAGGCAAATGCCCGAGACTCCCAAAGTTGCTCACCACCACAGCGAACAACCGATTAGGTCGTAAACAACCGACCTTGGAACTGAGAGCCTGAGCATGTCAAGTTACCTGCCCAGCCCATGACCTGCACTTCAGCGTCTTGGTTAACTGAGAACCGACGCTCTGGTCCAATCGTGGTCATGTTGCGATCACGGTGCGGTCTCCAGAAGATGTAGTCGGTGTTCAAGAAAAACGCCGTGTTAGCAGGACATGCGCCGCCGATCCCGCCATCAAGCACCACGTCCGCAGACATGAACTTGATCGAATCGAAACCGAGCGTGGCTGAACGTGGGTCAGTGAAACGCTGCTGAGGCTGTAAAGAACCCATGAAAGCCGACCAGAACTGGTTGTCGCAGACGATCAGGTCGGGACGGTCAGAGCCACGAATCAGCTTAGACCACAAAGCGTTCATGAATGTCTGCACGTTGGCAGACGTGATGCCCGTGGTAGAGCCACCATCAACATTTGCATCAAACGCTTGTGAGCGCCAGAACTGCCACGTTGCACGGTCAATGCCGCCGTAAGTGCCGCTTGATGGGTCGGTAGGAACGGCTGCGTTCAAACCTGTGATGCTCTTACCGCCGTCTGCTGTACCGTCGCCGTAAATGGCGCTGGCCAGCTTGTTGGCCATGGTTGACTCAGCCACTTTCAAACGGGCTTCGAGCAAATCAATCATGCGCTCACGGCCCGCGTTTTGTAGGTACTCAAGACCAGACACCGTGACAGGCACAGCGGCTTGCTTCAATTGAAACTCAGCAGCACTGATAACCGACTGCGCAGCAACCGGCAAAAGGTCAAAACCCGAGTAAAAACCGAAGTTGGAATTTTCTTGATAGCTCAGCTCTTCGTAAATGACTGAGCCACCAGTAATCTCACGGATGCCGCCTGCGTTGTTCAGACGTGTGAGAAGTGCATTGTTGGCGGTAACGTTATCCGCAATTTTGCGGCTACGACTTTCAATCGTAGTTGCGACGATGTCGCTAATGTTCATGCTCATGACGAGACTCCATTAAAAATTGAACAAGAAAAACTTTCTTCTTGGCCGTCTTTTCAATTGAGTCCCGTCGTGGGTCGCTCATTGACAACCGATTAAATCAACAGGTCGGTTGTATGAACTCCTGTTTGGACTATTTTAGACTGTTTTAACTAAAACAACAATCAACGTGAAACCCGACTAAACGCAAATTCCAAATCGTCGCGCAAATTCCCGCCACCAGATGTTTGGGAACCGGAAGGAGGTGCTGATCCGCTTACGCTAACTGCTGCACGTTTAGCCCGCTGCGCCGTTTGATTGACCTGCTGAGCTTGCTCTGCCTGTTGCCGCTTGGTCAAAACATTGCGGATTTCGGGATTCGCCCAGCAAGCTCTGTCATAAGCCTCTTGCAAGGTGATTTGCTTGCCCTGCTGGGACGCAAGGTCCATTAAATCGGCCATGTCCATTCGGACATCTTCCATAAACTCCGCTTGACTGGCAAACTGCTGCAACTCCGCTTGCGTGGCTTGTTGGGCCTGTTGCTGCTGGTAATACTGCTGTTGCTGGAATTGTTCCTGCATCTGCCGCAAAGGAGCCAGTTGCTGCTCATATTGCTGCTTTAAAGCCGCAATTTCAGGCGGGTCTTCTTTGGGAGATGCGCCAGACAAAGACTCGTCCAATTTGCGCACAAATTCTTTACCAAAACGATTGATACCAAACTGGTTGGTAATCTGCGTCACTAGATTGGCCACCTGCTCGGCGTTGCCGGTACGCAGCATGGCTGCCGTGCTGAACAGATTATCAATGGCCGATATGGGATTGCCGCCTTCAGCCTTGATGAAATGCTGGTAAGGCTGGATGGTTTGATTCACTGCTTGAGCAAATTGACGTGCTTGAGCCGTCTCACGCAAGGTCTCTTTGACTTGCTGCTCATGACGCACAATTTCTTTGCGCGCTTCAGCCGGGATTGAGTCCCAATGCTCACGTGCTTCGGGTTTCCACGCCTGTGGGGCTTTGGCAATCGGGTCTTTTTCCGCTATTTCGGTTTTGTCGTCTTCCGAAGGTGGCTGATTTGGCTTTTTGACCTCTACAAAGGGCTTTTTTTCGCCTTCTTCAGGCTTTTTTGACGATTTCTCGTCAATTTCGTCTCTTAAAGACGTGTTTTCGGGCGTTTCAGACGAATTTTCGTCCGCTGGCGCACTTTCTTGCGGTTCTGGAGGGTCTTGTGGCTCTATTTCAGCCTTTTCTTCGTATGCGGACTCTAATGATGCCCGCAAATCGTCTTCGGGTTGCTCTGTGGTGGTGTTTTCGGGTGGCATTTTCTGCTCCTATCGGCGGGATTTTAGGTATTCGATTGCTGCGTTGATGTCGTTTTTGGCAACAGAGCCACGTTGCCCAAGGTGGTACTCATCGCGCTCTTTGCGTTTCTTAGAGAACTCGCCTGCAAAGTCGTCGTAAGTGGTCAGCCCTGTGCGCTTAAGATATTCACGGTGCTTGGTGCGACTTGATATGTCCGTACCATCGGGGGCGCGTAGCCCATCGTATGAGCGATCTCCCCACAGAGCGTCATCGCCGTTCCCATTTCTGGAAGTCCCACCACTGTGGATATCAACTTCGACTAATGTGCCGTCTGGCATCTGTCGCCAACGTCTGCGCGTCATGGCTGACCTCCCTGTGATCCCGGTGGTAACTGAGGCGGTGCTGGCATTTGGGGCTGTGGTGGTTGATTAGGATTCACCGGGGGCTGCGCAACAGGAGAAGGCTGCGCGGGGGGTTGCGGAGACGGAGACGGAGACATACCTCCCTGCCCCGGTGAAACTGGTGGCCCACCCGGCATCATCGGCGGCATACCGCCTGCGCCCATGGGTGGCAATAGTGGCTCTGGCGGGATCGGCGGGAACGGCATCCCGGCCTCACGCGCTTTGAGTGCGGTCTCTGCCAAGTCCTTGGCCGCACCTGCACGACGCTCAAGCGCACCCGCTTTCTTTTCTTCGATCTCAGCGTAGTCACGCTGAACCTCAGCCGCCTCTTTCGGGTCAGGCTGCTTTGGCTGTGCCAGTACTTGGTTCGCTTGCATGATGGCCTTGTCCAACACGCCCTCAATGCTCTGGAAACCGTGAAATGAAGACATGTACCACTTGACCATCTCCAAGAACATGGGGCCTGTCTGTGGCATCGTTTGGGCTGCCGCGTTTGCTTGCTGCAAGAACTGACCCATGGCGGTCAAAGCCTCAGTGCGACTCTTAATCAAAAATTGCTCGTCTTGGTAAGCCATCGTCTCAGATTGCACCGACACCCGATACGAGACTGCGTCAGGTGACTTCAAAAGCTGAATGGCCTGTGGTGCCAACTGCGCGTCAGGGGTCATCATCACATTCGAGCGCTGCGCAATTGTCTCTGGCTGAAAATGCTTTTCAATAATCTCGGCCTTGATGCCAAGAACGCGCTGAACAAACATGCCGACTGACTGCTGCTTCTCCGAAATTCGGGTAGAACCAAACTGCGCCTTCAGTTGCTGGGCCGACGCTGTCTCACTGGCCTTGGTCGAACCGCGCATGATGTCGGAAATGCCCAACACCTCATAAATCTGACCCTTGACCTGCTCGCGCAGCATTATCAGTCGCTCTAATACCGCGGCCACGTCCTGAATCGGCATCCACTCAACTTTGCCCTTCAAACCGCCGCTTTCGGCAAAAAGCGCCCAGTTGTCCACAGGGATCAACTGATTCTCTGTGGCCTGATTCAGCATGCGCTGCACACCCTCGGCCGACTTGTCGTACACACCAACCAACTTCATGCCACGGGTAAGCCACGAAATCCGGGTGTTGATTTCGTCCAACTGATTGAACTGATCTTGCGCCATGACATAATCTGAGCGCGGCACCAACTCAGCCGTGGTCGTGTTCTCAAGCAACGGCTCAGGACACGGGAAGAAATCCTTTAGCTGCAAAGGGTCCTCGACCTGATCCAAAAGGAAATCACACCCTTCAGCATAAAACACCACCGAACGACTCGACTTATCCCAAATCTCCCAGACCTTGGCACGTGACCACGGATCCTTTGGCGGTGGCATCTGCGCACCACTGGGCGATTGCTCTGCCTTGGGACGCGACTTGGCCATCGGGACGCGCTTGCCAACTTCCTCGCCAAATCGGGCAATCAACTCGTCGCGGGTCATGTACACCCTACGAGCCACCCAACGAACATCGGCCCAAATGCGGGCCGGTGAATACAAAAAATCATCCCAAAACACGTAGTCCGTCACCACATTTTCTGACACCAAGCGCTCGTACTCCTGAGCAGGCTCCATCTCCATGCCCGTCATTTGGTCAATGACAGGCTCGGTCATCTCGGTGGTCGTTTCCACTTCATAACGATTCCAGACCTGACCCATGCCAAGCGTGGCCCAGTCCTGCAACGAAAGCCGAATGCTGGCGCGACTGGTGCTACCGTCGCCCTGCACGTCGTTGTTAAGCAATCGCTCTAAAATCTCACTAGCCACACGACTGGCATCGTCGTTGTAGTCGTCATACTCGCGCTTGACCACCACCTGTGGGGGCCGAGCAAACAACATCGACATCACAACCTTAATCGTGGACCAAAACAAATTGACGCGGTACTCGCTGTCTTCGGTCGCCTCGCGCTTGTCCAAAAACCGACGGTTGATCTTCTTCGCCTCTTTCTGAAAAGGCTTCATGAACTCTTGCGCAGCACTGATCTCTTGCGCCCACATCTTCACGGGCGACTGCGCGTCTTCTAAAGTCTCTATCTCACTGGTAGCCATTAAATCCGCCTGCTCGGTGACGGCTTCGCCGCGTAAAGGTCTTCAAGAGAAAACCCGTATGTTTGAATTGTTTCACGTGTTGCCTCTGGTGTAAACACCTCTTGGACCTGCACATGCCCACAACACTGCGCAAAATAACGAAACGCATCAGCGGCGTGACTGTGGCTGTCGTGATTAGCGCGGTCCTTAAAGGTCCCGGTTTTCTCATCCCACAGCCGACAGTACGCCCGCAAATGCTCTAGCCCCGCGTAGCACTTGTCCTCGTTAAACCAACACGCCGGGATCACCTGCCGAGCAGCCTCGATCCCATCGTGAAACTTCGCCTTAGGAACAAGCCTCGGGGTTATCCCTGAAGACAAAAAAACCTCCACAATGCTGCGCCCGGTCTGAAGACTCTTGGCCCGGGCATCATGCGGCAACCACACATCTTCAACATTGCCCAGTGACCGTATCCACTCAACGTAATGCCCAATGTCGCGCCCATCGGCCTCGTAGTAATCCACCACCCGAAAACCACCGGGTGCCTTTTGCCACACCCACCACGCGCAACTGTCGGTAAAACCCAAGTCCCCCACCACCGACACCGGAAAGTCAGGGTCGCGCTGGAAACGCTCTTCGTTGCCAATCTGCCCGGCCTCAAACACCGCCCCCAACTCACGGGCAAAATAACTGCCCGGGATCGACGCATCAAACGAACACTCGTACTCAATGGCAAAGGTCTCAGGGGTCATCTGAAGCCGCGCCTGCTCCAGTTCGTCGGGGTGAATAATGCCCGTCTTGCTCGCCGGGAATTCAAGCAACAAGTGCGTGTCAGGATTCAACCGCGCCTCTTCGCGCATTGTCCAAAACATGTTGCGGCCCTTGGGCGTTCCCATGAAGACAGCCCAACCGCGACGGTCTGACAATGCAGGGCGCAAAACTGACAACCACGCCCCCGGCCTCATGTCTCCAAACTCGTCCAAAATCACGCCGTCGAAATACAAGCCACGCATCGCGTCCGGATTGTCAGCCCCGCCAACGTAAATCGTTGAGACACCACCGTGCGCGTTATCAAGTTCAATCTTCAACTCGGCTTCATTTGGCTTCTTGTGCCAAACAGGCTCGGTCAGTTCTTTCAGATATGCCCATGCCGTGCGTTTCGCCTGTTCTCGCTGAGGAGCAAGGTAAGCAAACTGCGGCCGGTGAAGACCTGTCTCAAGCGCCCCAATAACCAAGTCCGCGCATGCGCCAAATGTTTTTCCAAAACGACGGTGCGCCACAATTACCGTCCAGCGCCTGTCCCTGCTGTGAAAAGGAATCAATTGCTCTCGGGGCTTGTATTCAATAATTGAGTTCATGCCGCCCTCGAAAATACGATCTGGTGGGGTAATTTTGGATGGGAGGGTCCGGAAACGGAAACAGAGACCCCCCGTCGGGTCGTTAGGGGGGGTGGGTCTGCCAGCAGGCGATCAGGTCTGGTCATGACCATTGCCCTTGTCTTGGTCTGCGTCAACACCCTCACCGCACCTTGAGTCGCGCTGTATAGGCTCAACGTCTATAACGTCTTGATTATCATGGGGTATCTGCCGACCACCAGCGGATTGCGTATCACTGGGCAGATTTGGGGCGATATTGCGCCCTTGCGCGAAGGTTAGCTGCACCTTTACCGAGTGGTTGACCTCGCCCTGAAGCTGCGCTGGGATGAGCCTGCCGTAGAGTTGTAGCACCGCTGCGCGGTCTGATGCCGTGCCATTCATCATCTTGACCAGCCAGTCCACGCCACCGCCCTTCTCGAAGGCTTTCTCGGCCGCTGCCTTGAATGTTCGTGTGATTTTGTTTGGAACGCCTTTCGGTCTCCCGCCGGGAACAGGCGCGCCGGTCAGGGGCGATCTGGGGCGTTCGAGATGCGAAGCATTCTCGCCTCCCTCCCCTTTCCCTGTCTCACTCGCAGAACCGTGGTTTTTTTCCTGTCCCATGCGTTGATTCTACAACACATGTTTTAACTCGTGGCAACAATACCTCTCAGAAGCCATGAGAAGCCCCCTGCGCGGTTTAATTCTCAACCTCGGGTTACACAAAGGGTATTGCCTTCACAGCCTCTATAAGCCGTTCTCGCCCGTGTTGCTTTTCAACCACGGTCAGCATGGCTTCCTGAGCGCGGCGGTTTGGTCTTGCGCTGACAATCAACCTCACGGCGCAGTCGAAGCACTCCTTGTGGTTGTATGTACCGGCTGTATCGCGGCAATACTGACAAGCCGTGGCCGGTCTGTGTGCGTTAAGCCATGCCTGCCACTGGCTGCGTTTCATGGTTTGTTTTTTGATCTTTCCCGACTGTATCAAGGCATTTCCTTATCTATTTATTTACTGACCGAAACTGGCCTGTATCGGACCGACCCGGGCAATGCGAGTAGGCGGGGAAAGAAGCGATTTCAAGTGACATGGAAGGGGCGCACCAAGCGCCCTTCCTGTCATGGTCTCAAACCCGCCTACGAGCCCTTACCGATACGGTCCGTTTCGCCTGTATCAACACTTATTTTCTTATAGGGTGCGATACGACCGGAATTGCTTCGGAAGCAACATGATACTAGTGTCAAAAAAAGTTGAAAAAAGATTGAACTAAACACGGAATCCGTGTTCTAATCTTTACATACACACTTTTTGACGGAGATTTGAGATGACCAAGTTTGAACCCGGTAAAACATATACCACTCGTAGCATCGCAGACCACGAAACAGTGATTTCCATCACCGTGGTTTCACGCACTGCCAAAACAATCACGGTGAAAGGTGACTCATTGACTAAACCTCGCCTGCGAGTGTCTGAATTTGAGGGGCGCGAAATGGTTTTCCCGTGGGGTCGTTTCAGTATGTCCCCAGTTATCCAAGCCAAATAAATTACGGGGCCACGGCCCCTTCCAAGGAGAAAAACATGTTCGCACTTCAAACCCGCACCACCGGCAAGCTGCCCGTAAAAACCTTCACCAGCGACGATTCGACCCTGCTTGACCATCTGACCATGGTTGACACCGAAATCCTGTTCTCGGGCTGTTTAGATGCCACACATTGCGTTTCTTGCGGATCGGTTTATCATCGAGATGATGGCTTGACGGCCACCACTATGCACAAGCGTTAAGGAGACGACCATGGAAACGATTTTCATGCTTATCGGGGGCGCAGCAGGTCTGGCCATTCTTGGTTACATCGCCATCTGGGTGATTGCTTATCTGCTCTTTTTGTTTTTTAAGGCTATGTGATGCACCACCCGACCCCTGAGCAAATTAAATTGGCGCGGCAGGCGGCTGGTCATGACCAAAAAAAAGCAGCCCAGACAGTTCATCGGGCTGCTCAACAAAGGTGGTCTGAGTGGGAAGCGGGCGTTCACCGCATGGACCCGGCCATCTTTGAACTCTACCTCATCAAGACGGGTCAGGCTTCGCCAGCCACTGAGCAGGCAACTCATCAATGAGGTAAGGTTCTTCCCCCGTCTCGATCCAACGATTACGGGCGGTCTCATCGACTCGCAGCAATATTTGTTTGTGACTGTTGTTTAACCTGCGCTCTGGCGGCACGTCCAGAACATGTACCCAGCGCTCGTTAATCAAATCGTTAATGACTTTTGTAAGCTGGTTTCGGTTAGCTGCGACCTCAACCATGATTTGATTTTTAGTCGAAGGCAACTGCGCAACGGGCGGCATCAGCATCTTTTCCATGGCATTTAGCACTCGGCCACGCAACTCATCGTATTTGCGCTGCGCCGATTCTTGCGCACGGTCAGCAGCACCGGCCACCTTTTCGTTCCGTGTAACCGCACGTGGCATGGCGTACATCACATGCTCGGTCTTTGGCTGCCCCATGCGGTTGGTTGTTTCATAATCAAACAACCTGCCCTCGAAGCTGATGCCCTCAAATTTGGTGGTGAAGCGGTGCTTACCCTTGGCGATTTCAAGCCAGCGCGTCTTGCACTCTTCATCGGCCTCGTCTTCCATGGTCAAGTAACAAACCTGCGCCACGTCACCTTCCCAACTCCCAGCACCACGGCTCGACATAGCGCCCGCCTCGACCCGTTTAAGCGCTTTGGCGATGTGGGTGATGATGACCGTAGGCACACCCCCCATCTCGCTCTTGAGGGTGCTTAAAACGGCTGAGACGGCGCTGTTGCTGTTTTCGTCTTCCATCTCGAACGATGCGCTTGAGGTGTCGAACACCAGCAGCGGCATGTCGTGATACACGTGGCCATTGCAATCGACTTCATTGGCCAGTGTGGCCATGAAATCCCGGCGCTCAATGAATTCGTGGTGGTGAAGCCTGCGCGCACTGATGATACGAAACCAGTCCTTGATTTCGGACTGACTGGCACTCCCCAGTTGGCCATCGAGATACATGGCATGCAATATTTTCACAACTTGGTCCGGGTCTTCAGAGAAATACACGACCCTGCGCCTGACCTCTGGCTTAAGTGGATCATCTGCTGCGCAAAGGTGAGCCACTCTGCAAAATAGTGGCACCAGTTGCGTCGTTTTACCGACACCGGGACTGCCAGCAATGAGCGTGATCTTGTCGCATATGAGTTGGTCGAGCAAGTAAGAGGCAACTGGCGGGTTGTCTAAGTCGTAATCAATAAACTCGGCAAAAGGGTTGGCGCTGTCGGCTTCTGGTGGCGCTTTGAGGTTCTTAATGATTTCGCTCATGTCGGTCATTTCAGTCCCCTTATGAGCCTAAACACGTCCTTGATGTTGCGATGCTCGCAGTGACTATGGCAGCAGTGAAACCCACCGATGTAGCCGTTGTCTGCGCTTGGGCGAAACACCATCGTGCCGGTGGCATCGCCATGTGAATGGTCGGCCACCCATGGGCAAATCACGTGCAGGCCACGCTTCGATTCTTTTTGAACTAAACCGTTATGCTGGAAAAACGCAACAACGTCCGGTACGTCTAGTTGTTCCTGCAACCGTGCAATGGCAGACGCAGCCAGCTTTGGGGATTCGCGTTTCACCTGAGCCTTGGATGGCACATAACGACCCAGACGCTGCGCAACACGTAGCAGGTGCGCCACGTCCACTGGCAAACCATCGACCCGCACAACCTCCACCCACGGCGCGGCCAAGTAGCACAACTGAGACAGGCGGTACACGGCAGCATCAAACACGTCAGGGAAACCAGACTCAATCTGGATGTGGTGGCCAAGCGCCCTTGATTGTTCGTCTGTCACGCGCTTATCGAGTTCGATAATCACGCGAAACTTTCGCGCATCTGGCTGCGACGAATGTGTTTCGTAACGCACGTGGGAGTAGGTATTCTCGAAATACCAAACGAGCCACTGGTAGGTTTCTTCATCGACCCCATCCCCGTCGGCACCGTCAATGTCAAACGGCAGAAACTGACGGGGGGCGGCGTTCTCTAGGCACCTTCGGCCGTCGCCCCCGAACAGGCCGCTAATGGCCAGTTGGTGTTTCTTGGGTGCGCGTCTGGCCTCAATATATTCAACCAGATCACCAAAGTCACCGGCAAAGCTGGTGGGGAAATTGTCAAATTTGTCCAGCGCCACGGTCCAGCCAATGAGGTCAAGCTGCTCAGCGCCTTGACGGATGTCGCGCTGGAAACCACGTGTATTAAATTGCATGGCGATCTCCTTAGCGCTTTTTGATGTGGTCGGGTAGTTGGCGTACCTTGCGCTTGATCTCAGCCTTCAGAACGCTTTCGATGTAGTTGGCAAGTGAGCGATTCTCACGCTCGGCCAGATAGGCCAATGCTTCACGGCATGAACGCTCGATGCGAAAGCCGGTTGACACTTTTTCTTCAAGCATCATCATCTCCGTTGTTGTTCATGGACCACTTAATGTCGAAAATTGCGTCTTCGAGGGCGCGTATATGGTCTTTGTGGATTCGAATGCGTGAGCCTGAACCCACGTCTATGACGACCAGAAAGTCGTCTTGTCTGGCCAGTGAAACCGGGCTGGTGCGCGGCTGTATGCCAATCAGTTCTCCGTCATACATGTTGCTACTCCTGTGATGTTGTTACTAGTTAAAACACCGCAAGCGTAATTCAAGTAGGACAGGAAATCAACACGTTTTGTTCAGAAAGTGTTAACTTGTGTTAACAGTTAAATCGTTGGGAGACGAGTCATGAGAACCAAAATACAAAACCCAAACTTAGATCAAAGTTGGTTCCAGCAGCGCATGAACGAGCGAGGTCTGACCATGCGCGGCATGGCCGCTGAGCTTGGAACGTCACCGTCCACGGTGAGCCTTATGTTGCGCGGTGTGAGCAAGATTCCAGAAGCACTGCTGCCTCACTTAGCAGACCTTCTGGGTGTGGATTCCTTTGAAATTTTAAAGCGCGCAGGCGCGCCGTTGACCGACCAAAAAAGAACCATTCCGGTTAGCCATTATCTTGGCGAAGACCGCGCTGTTGTGGGGATGTCACAAGATGAAACATTTGACACAATGGCACCGTTCGACACTCGGGTGTCTGGGTTTGGCATCCAGATCAGAATCCCGGGCATATATGAGCGCTGGTTGGTATATGCATCAGGTGCGCAGTTGACCGCTGCGCAGGCTGCTGGTCAGTTATGCGCCTACGTCAATGTCGATGGTGCGATGTATGTGGCCGTGATTAAAGCGGGATTCAAGCCCGGCACGTATGACGCAGTGAGCGCATTTAATGATGGCACAGTGGTGTCGGACGTGCAGATTGATTGGGCCACTCCCATTACATGGATCAAGCCCGCGACCTCTGTTTAAGGAGAAAATTATGTTGGCACTTTTTGAAACGCTTTCGCCAGAGTACCAGACCGCTTTTGTGATTTATGCCGTGTTGCTTCTTTATAGCCTGCACATTTTGGATACCTACATGGCCACCAGTGATGTATCTAGATTCCCGAAGTCTCACGTGACGATGGCCAAGTGGGCTTTGTGGCCTGCGTTTTGGATAAGTCTGTTCGCTGTTTTCGTCAGCCCGCTGGCGGTAATTGGTTTTTGGATTGCTGCGTGGTTAGCCTATGGCCTAGTTATGGGGGCGGTGTTGTTGTGGAATGGCACGTGTAAAAAAATATTTGGCTAGTATGTTGCGACTCATTAAAACATCAGATACTATTATGACAGTTGCAAACATTTCACCACCACAGCGGGCAAAACAGACGGAGACGGAACATGGGCGATAACGATTACTCAGCTTACAACAAGCAGCGGCGCGACGGTGAAAAGTTGCGCTGCTTTGCCGATTGGGCGGTGGCCATTTTAATGGGCGCTGTCCTATTCGGATTTTTTTTGGCCTGAGTGTTTTAACTGGAGACAACATGTTACACAGTGACACCATCGACAATGTGGTTACGGCATTAGTTACTGCAAAGAAATCCTTTAAGCCTTTGAAACTTGACGGGTTTAATCCCCACTTCAAGAATGCGTTTAGCACCCTTCAAGGGATCAATGAGGCCACACAAGAGGCTCTTACCTCAAACGGTTTGGTTATATCTCAGTCGGTTCAGAACAGCGATGCTGGTGTTTACGTTAGTACCCGGCTCATGCACTCAAGTGGCCAGTGGATTGACAGCGGACCGGCGTTTTTCCCAGTCAGTCGCGCAGATGCGCAAGGTTTTGGCAGCGCCATCACCTACGGCCGCCGGTATCAACTGGCTGCTTTTTTAGCACTGGCAGCAGAGACAGACGATGACGGCGCGGCAGCCAGCCGCCCAGCGAAGCAGACCGCCAAAGAGCGTGGACGCATGGCACAAGAATCAACCACCACAGGAGCAAGCGAAGATGGATTCTTCTCAATACACCCAAGGTAGTACCGAATGGTTTCAGGCCCGCTGTGGGCGCATCACCGCCTCACGCATCGCCGATGTTATGGAGCAAAACAAAAACGGCAGTTGGTCAGCCAAGCGTATTGACTACCTTTGGGAATTGGTCGAAGAGCGCATCACTGGCGTTTGCATGGCCAAGTATGTGAATGCGGCGATGCAGTGGGGAACCGAGACCGAGCCAGAGGCTCGAGAGTTCTTTGAAGGCAAGTACGAAATTGAAGTTGACCAGACGGGTTTCATCCAGCACCCGGGCATGGATTATGCAGGGGCTTCCCCTGACGGCCTGATCGGTGCGGACGGGCTTATTGAGATTAAGTGTCCTACCACTAAAACCATGTTGCAAACCATCAACGACAACAAGCCTGATGAACGTTACGTCATGCAGGTTCAGTGGCAAATGGCTTGCACCAATAGTCGATATGCGTGGCTCGTTTATTACGATCCGCGCCTGCCATTAGATATGTGCATGAAGCGTTTCTGGATTGAGCGCAATGATGCACTGATTACGAAGATTCAAAACTACGTCCACGATTTCAACTTGGAAATCAACGACACCATCCTAGCTATTAAGGAGAACGCACGTGAGCGATAAAGAATATTCAGACGAGTTGCGCTTTGCGATTTTTAAAAACGACAAGAAAGGCAATGACCGCGCCCCCGAGTACAAGGGAAGTATCACCATCAATGGGCAAAAGTATTGGATGTCTGCGTGGCTTAAAGAATCCAAATCGGGCATGAAGTTTATGTCGGGCGCGGTTCAGTTGGCCGAGGCACCTCCCCAGCCCGCACCGAAAGAAAAGCCTGCGGCTAAGTCGATGTCCGATATCGAAAGTGACATTCCGTTTTGAGGTGCGTCATGCCATTAATGAAAACTGAAACCATTGCACTTAAGGTGCTGCGCCTGTGCGATGAGTATGGCCGATCCATCGCACTTTACAAAACCAACGACAACTGCGTCACCCGGGCTTGGGAAAACCAGCCACCCCCCCCGGGCGAGTTTATCGGCATGTACAACCACACCTGCGACCCAGAGTGGATTGAGGCCGACCTCGACGCATTGTTTGACGGTGCTAACACTCTGATGTTGCGCCCAGCGAATTCAAACTTTTTGAAGGCGGTCGCATGAGTCTAAATGTAAAAATTTCCACTGATCCTGACGCTGATCTAAACGACTGGGCTAAAGAAATCGTCGATCGTATAAATTCTGGCAGCATTACCGATCACCCGACTTATCATTTTACTAGAGCGTATTGTCAAAGCCGGATCGGAACTTTGTTACGCAAAAAATTTGGGCAAGGCACTTTTTCCACGCAATTATTAAATGACAACAAAATTCGAATTATCGTTGTTCCTTACCCTTACCTTTATTTTTATCAGTCATTGATTAAGGCTGGCTGGTATTTTGAACCAAATATCGAAGACAACGGTTTTAAAGCCTTTTATCGTGGAAAAGAAGGGCAAGACAGGAAATGGCGCGGCGACATTAAGCGACTAGCCAAGTGGATTTCTCCTTACGTAAGGAGAAGACATCCATGATTGCTATATCTGTAGATCCGGGAATCAGCGGTGCCATTGCTGCGGTCAAAGATGGCCGCACGTTGGTGGCGCTTCACGAAATGCCAGTGTTGCGAGCGGTCAAAAATGCCAAGGTCAGTCGGTCAGTGGACGGCGCAGGCCTTGCGCGTTTGGTGCGCGACATTATGGCCAAGGACCAGCAGGAGTATTACGAGTGCGTGATTGAAAAGACTGCGTCAATGCCCGGTCAGGGCGTGGCCAGCACGTACTCAATGGGTCACTCACGCGGTGTTGCCGAGGGCGTGATCCAAACCCTTGGCTTGCCCATGCAACTGGTCGCCCCGGCCATCTGGAAGCGCTCTATGGGTTTCACAAGCGACAAGGAATACGTGCGCGGTCAGATGCAAATGCAATTCCCCGATGCCGACCTGTCACGCAAGAAAGATCACGACAAAGCTGAAGCCATGGCCATGGCCGTGTGGCTTTGGAAAACCAAATACAAGTGATTGAGACATGGACATACTTACGCCAAAAGGTCAGAAAACCGTGTCGCAAGAGCTGGAAGCAGTTGCTATTTTCAAGGAACATTTCCCAAGCCTTGACTACGTCCACACCCCAAAAGACAAACCAGCGCGGGTCGATGCTGCGCTGACTCGCAATGGTGAGATATACGCCATCGTTGAAACCAAGTGCAGGCAATGCACCTTGGAGACTTTTACGAAAGAGTATTGGAGCCAGTGGTTACTCACGTGGGAAAAGCTGGAGCAGGCGCGGCAGATTGCCACCGGGTTTCAGGTCCCCCTACTGGGTTTTCTGTATCTGGTGCCGGACAAAACATTGCTGGTCGAGAAGTTCAGCGAGCCTGACGGATCACTTGTTTTGGACATGGCCATCCGAAACACGGTCACGCAAGCCACGGTCAATGGCGGTGAAGTGCTGCGCAATAACGCTTACGTCAGCATGGAAAAAGCCAAGGTTTATAGGAGCAAAAATGGATAAGAAATTTTTTACCGAACACGAAGCGGCCACGATTATTGGCATCTCTGTGACCACTTTGCGCAAGCAGCGTTATCGGGTCGCGGCAGGCCGTGCCAAGAAATATGTTCACTGGTTCAAGACCCCAGAGGGTCGAGTGTTGTATTCAGCCGACGCTATACGAGAGTACATGCGTGATGAATTCTAAACGCACCTTCAGCGCACCTTGAGATTTTTTCTTGTTAACTCACGTTAACAAAAGTACGCTAAGTTATTGAAAAGATTGGTGGCGCATCAGGGACTCGAACCCCGGACTTACGGATTATGATTCTGCTTCGTGTTGTCACTAGAATCAATGACTTAGCACTTTGCACAAATTTTCAAAAATAATTGACGTGAAAAGCGTTTAAAGTGTTAACATCTGTCTTGAAAGTCGCAACACGGAAACAAAATTTGCGCACCTTTTGCGAACCTTGAGACGGAGAGCATTGATGAGACTGAACGACACAGTGGCCAAGACAACCCAGCCCAACCCCACCAAAGATCTGTATTTGCCCGACGCGCAAACGCCCGGTCTTTTCCTGCGCGTATACCGTTCTGGCAAGCGCAGTTGGTTTGTAAAGACTGAAGCCTCGGGCAAACGTTACAAATACGCCCTTGGTGACGCGCTGTCCATGCCTTACAAGGACGCACGTGCCATGGCTCAGCAGGTATATGTAGAACTGCGCCAAGGACATGATCGTTTTGAGCAGGCCAGACTGGATGCTGAGCAGGCCAAAAAAGAAGCTGAAGCTCAAGCAAACGTCCCGACCATCCGGAAATTTATTGAGACATATTTCAAAAAGAATGTTCGCATGCGCCCGGCCACTGTTCGTTTCTATGAGCAATTGCGCGATGGTCCTTTGAATGCTCATTTAGATAAAGACCCATTGGCAATGACCCCGGCCGACATCAACGCCATGTATATCGACATGTGCGATGCTAGCACTCCTATCCGCGCTACCAAGGCCATCAAGTTTTTAAAGACCGTGGTGTCTTACATGGATGGGGTTTTCGAAATCCCGCGCTCAGTACAGCTTGAAACCCCACGTGCCAAACGTGCGCGGCTTGAACCTAAGCACGGGCAGATCATCCTGCGTCAGCTAATGGCCATGGAAAAGACACCAACGGTGTGCTTTGGCATTTTCTTGCTTTACACGGGTTGCCGTCTAGGTGAGGTGGACCGTCTGCTGGTGGGCGATATTGATCTGCTAGAGGGTTGTGCCACGCTGCGTGCTACCAAGACCCATACCGACCACAAGGTCTATCTGTGCAACGCGCTGGTGGACGTCCTGAAGCCCTTCCTTAAAGACCGCAAGCCAGAGCATAAATTGTTTGTCTGCTCAAACGGCCCACGCCACGCCTTGCGTGTCATTAAAGATGTCCCATTTTTTGGCGCTCATGACCTGCGCAAAATGTTCGCCATCACCGCCAGTGAGCAGGACGTTCAATACCCGGTCATCAAGGCCGCGCTGAATCACTCGGGCGGTGCTGACGTGACGTTGGTGCATTACCTGCACCCTACTCCATCGCAATTGCGCCGATGTTTCGAGGCGGTAGCTAACTTTTACCAATCGTAAAAACAATAAATCATTTAATGGCACGTAAATGACACCCCAAAAGGTTCACGATTACTCGCTCCTTACTGGCGCGCAAATCGAAGGTGAAACTTATACCTTCAATCGTGACCAGTTAAAGCGACTGCTAAAAATGGTCGCGGCGATTCAGCGCGAGGAATGTGCTCAAGTGGCTGAGCGATTCGATGGAACTGGCGCTGAGTTTCGCGCTTATTTGATGAGGAATGGACTTCATGACTGACGATGAAATCCTGCTACTGGCAGATCATTTAATCAAGAAACCCGTGTGCGTCCAGATCGTCACACACATGGAGCTGATTGCGTTCGCCCAAGCCATTGCCGCCAAGGAGCGCGAGGCTTGCGCTCAAATTTGCGAGCAGATCGGCGGTCAAATCGGCGTTTTTGGCGCCAATGCTATTAGAGCAAGGGGAATGAAATGACTAAGCACACACCGGGTCCGTGGAAATATGGCAAGGAATTATCAGCCCGATCTGGAGAGTGGTTAATTTCTATGGATGTAGGCGAGCGAGGTCGAGGTATGCAAATAGCCGAAACCCGTACTGGATCAGGTCATGAAAACGCCAACGCCCGACTAATCGCCGCCGCACCGGATTTGTTAAATGCGCTAACGGTATTGGCGGACGCCTGCGAACGGATGGATATACCAGTTGACGCAGCCCGTGCCGCAATCGCAAAAGCAAGAGGAGAATGAGAATGACTGAATCACAAACTGCTATTCAAAAAGTTTTGTGGGCGCTTGAGAGCGTTAGCCGCAAACTATCAGGTTATCGTGTTTGGCGCGGTATGGAGTGGGAATATCACCCGCTGACCGAAGAACAGTATTTGCCTTTGCGAGCTACAGTAGACGCACAAATCAGAGCGCTAACACGACTGTTAACAGAGCCGCCAAACTCCGCTACAGATGTTGTGGAGCCTATCGGCGAAATTTTCGAGTTGCACGGGTTGCTCGGCGTATCAATCCCTAAGATGCCACCCGCTGGCACAAAGCTGTATGCCGCACCGCTTGAGCGTGAATGGCAAGGACTGACAGACGACAAAATCAAAGAATTAGCCAATCAATCTGGCGCAGATTCAGCCGGGTTAAATGTCGAGTCGGCATCAGTGCTGAATTTGTTTAAACGTTTTGCCAGAACCATCGCCGCTAAAGAACGTGAGGCTTGCGCCAAGATTGTGGACGATGAAACCTACAACGGCTGGGTGCTACGCAACGTGTACTTTGAGGACGGTGAGCCGCTGATGCATTCTGACCCAGAATGGCAAGGCCTGACGTATGAAGAGGTAGAAAATCTATGTATGGAATTTGTGGGGCAGTTCCAAAAAGCCTCTTTTGCCCGTGCCATTGAAGCCAAGCTAAAATCAAAAAACGGTTACTGAACAAAAAGCGGGTGTCAGGTGTTAGCGCCCTGACTTGTTGTGTGCTGCTGACCAAAACCATTGGGCATGGCGCTGGTCGGAACCCTGCTATATGGGAACCCGCTTACTCCACTACCCCACCTGCCACGCCCTGACCCATTTGCAAATACTCAATCTCCATCTTGAGGCGATCAATTTCTAGTTGATACAGACGGCCGCAATCAATGTGCGGCTTTGGCTTGTCCAAATTTATAACCACACGGGCATAGACGGCCATTGTGTTTCGCTCAAAGTTGTTGTTCACGAACGTACTGTTGACATCCACAATGGTGGGGTTGGAGTTTGACCCAAGGCCATTGCCTCGACCACCAACAATACCAATGTCCATGTACCAGTCGCGTGGTGTCGTGCTTGTCTCGCACTGCACACCATCGGCACTGCGAACCTTGTCGTTACCTGTTGGCCATGATGGGGGCGCAGGCAGGCTCAGTTGACCCAAGTCTGCCATTGCCACGCATGGAGCGAATGCGAGCGCGTAGAGCAATCTCATTCTGGCTCTGCCCCCCGTGTATTCGGGTCAACGCCCACACCGAATCTGGCGCACGTCCGGGTAATAACTGATGCCTCACCCGGCTCCGGTATGTAGGCTGTACAAACGTAATACAGACCGTCCTTGCCATTGGTATCTAGACGCACTCGAAAGGGTCTA
>Ga0102945_1000188_pt1 | contig 19913 bp, 23 predicted proteins | sample SalPonred_H2O_MG_FD_78207 | JGI IMG/M metagenome (GOLD analysis project Ga0102945, IMG submission 78207) | Salt pond water microbial communities from South San Francisco under conditions of wetland restoration - Salt Pond MetaG R2_restored_H2O_MG ...
AAACCGACCGTATACATCAAAGACCGAGAGATAGCCTACATGCTAGGCCTTAAACAAAAAGGTGCAACGGATTGGATCACAAACCTAGGATTCGAAAAGGAAGAGGGTGACATCGGGTTGTACACCGAGGAACAAGTAAGACAACTCTTGGAGAAACAAAATGCAATGGGAAACAATTTGGAGAAGTAAACTAGGCATTCATGGTCGCACGCCTAAAGTTCAAACAAGCGATTGCGAATGCGACATATGCGGTGAGCACAAAATGGTGCTCTTGTTTGTGTCATCCGATGGGGAGTACTCGGACATAATGATCTGTAAAGAATGCAATGACAAGCTATGGGAAGCATCAGACGCTTGGGAGAAGCACAATGCGCAATCAAACTAAGGCCTACCTAGAAAACTTCAGGCATGAAAACATGCCGCATAACTTAATAGCCGCCCATGCGGCAGTTGACGCACTCAGGCCAGAACAGTTTCCGTCGCGTGAAGGACAGCGAGCACAAGATCGTGACGAGGCTATCGAACGCATGAACATGTACCTCGCCGATGGCATTAAGATTGATTGGAACTATGTGGGCGAACTAGTGGAGAGATGTTATGCAGAACCAAACCAAGACTAAACACCCGTCAGGCTTGACGTGGGAGCGATGGAATCAACCATTTAAGACGCAACAAGAACGACAGCTGATACAGCAGTGGATGCAACGCAAGACCGGACAAGACCTAAACGACACAAGCAATCCCTTTTGAGTGCAAAATTCACCTTTTCAGCATGAATACTGAGGACAAAATATGTTTACATACTCAACAAACTGGATGGGCCCGATCAATACAGATTGGATCAAGAAGCACGGAGACTGCTGGTCGGCAGGGCGCATCGACATACATGGTTCAGGTTATCCCGATGAGCATTCTCTGCCGCCGATGCATAGCCAAGACTGGGACAGACTAAGCGCTTGGCTAGACGGCCTTGAGACCGAAGAGGTCTGGTCGTTCGTGGAACTGATAACTGAATTCGAGAAGCACCACCCCCCGATCAAGTGGCTACGTAATGACACTTGTGACAATGACTAGGAGAATGCAACGAACAGTATTCACTAATAAGATATTTTTTGTTTATTCACGACACTTTTATGCACTAAGTACAAAATTCACGACACTTTTATGCACTTAGTACAAAATTCACGACACTTTTGTGCACATAACTCAAGGAGAATGAAATGTCAGGTGACCGCAACCAACCCCCCGAAGTGACCCCCGAAGAGGAAGAGGCGTGGCGAGACCTAGAACGCAAAGAGCGTGACAGGCGTTTTATAGAGGCACAGCACCGAGCCGGTGAGTTTGCCCAAGAGTTTATAGACCGCACACCACAAGCAGAGCTAGGCATATTCACATTACGTAAGGCATTCGAGATGGGTTTCTTGCGTGGGTTTCTGTACCACAATGAGGAGAGCAAAGATGCAAAGAGGTAGAACACCCGGTAGACGATTTATTCCTACGCGGTTCATTGATTACTTCGAGGCACCATACCCAAAGCAAGTACTAGTTGCGAAAGCCATTGCACAGTCCGACCAAGGCATAACTATCCAAGGTATCGTTCGTAAGACAGATGTGAGCCGAGCGGCTGTGCGTAACACCATTGCAGAAATGCACAAGTTTAAGTTTATCCACATTAGCCATTGGGTTAAGGTTAATGAAAGCGGTTATGTTGCCGCATACTCTGTCGGATTAAAAGAGGACGTAGAAAAGCCGATGTCTGAGCGAGCCATAAAAGAAGCTCGTAAGCGCCAAGAAAAGGCGTTAGCGCACAACGCTGAGCCTGATACCAAGCTGGTCACATACTATAAATCTCTTGCCAAAGCACTTGCACCAAAGCGAAAGCCTGATGAGCAACGGAAGATAAATACTTTATACCTTAACTGGATAAGCGGAGGATTATATGGGAACAGCTCACGAGCGCCAAGAGGGCGGTTCCCACTACAAGAAGATGGGGGTGGAACCTTGGGACGTGGTTGATACTTGGCCTTTGGAACAGCGCATCGGTTACTACCGAGGGGGGGCGCTTAAATACATTATGCGATGCGGTAGCAAAGATGATAGAGTGCAAGAAATAAAAAAGGCAGGGCACTACATTGATAAGTTGTTAGAAGTATTAAAAGAGGCGGGTGAACAATGAATGCATTTATTTTGTACATCGAGGACAGTGGGGAGCACAACTTAAACGTCAGCGCCGAGGCGATAGGCGAGCCCTGCAATTCGTTAATTATGGGGCAGATGCTAATGTCCTCGCTAGCAAACCACCCCAACGTTAAGATACTACGCAGCTCTGTCTTTACTCAAGAAGCCGCTGGAGAGGACGTTCATTAAGCTTTCACCTGCGTATTGAGCACCCGTTCTTATTTCAAAATCATTGAAGTCCTCACCTTTAATGTCCGACACCCAATACGGCTGACCTGTTCTCTGAGCAACACTTAGACCTGTTGGGTCATTATCTGCCACCACATAACAAGGCTCTTTAGCCGACTCTAAGATATTGTTGGCAGAAAAACACACCACAATCTTGTACCGCTGTCGCATCGCCTTCATCGCCCTTCTGATCGACAGTGCGGTCGCATACCCTTCGCACAATATCTTGACACCCTTGTTGTCGAATTCCGCTGTAGCGCCTTTGGTTTGCTGTCCGGTTAGGAACTTCTTGTCGCCCTCAGGTGTAATAAGCTGACACCCAACAAGACTGCCGCCTACCCTCATAGGCACAACAAGCAAGTTATTCCACACCCACCCCTTTTCTTGCGGGAAACCCTTGGATATTAAGTACTCGTGTGTTTGCTTGGTCGCGTTCTTCATGATCCATGCCGCTTTTCCTGAGGCCTTTTTGCGGGCTTGTGCGCGTTTCTTTTCGTCCTCTTGGGCTTGGCGTCGTATCTTGTCGTAATCAATCGCCTGAGGCTTGTCTGAGCGCCACATGGCGTGTCCTTCCATGGTCGCGAAGTTAATGACCCAACCTGCATCGCCGACAAGCTTGTATGAACCGTTTAGTTTGTGAGGGTGATCCCTCGTTGGAACTCTGACCCATTTGTCCTGAGTTAGTGACTTTATGATTAATCCGTGCTGTTCTGCAAATGATTGAAAATTCATGCGGCATTCCTTGCTTTAGAGTATGCAATCATGCGAGACCGGATCCAACTCGATGTTGTTGGTGACACTGGGGAGGCAACCTTCTTAAGTCCTCTTGGGAATGCGCCAAACTTTTCTTTGTACTTGTGCGCGCTCCACCCCTCTTTGTATCCCCGCATTTGCCCGTAGTATAAAAGCTCGGAGTAAAATTTTTGCCTGTCAAGGATAGGGTTTGAACCGTTGGTCGTATTGAGCTCGACCATCTCTCCCGCTACGTTATCAACCATCGACTGGCGCTTTCTGACATGCCCGCACTCTTGGCACTTGTCACCCGGCCATATCCATAACGTAGAGCACGATGGACACTTGGACTCTTTCTTTTGCTTTTCGGTAGGTTCTTTCTTGGCTTTCTCGCCGCCCTCAGATAACTCCGTTACGCCCTCTGTATACAGGCCGTCCCAGTCTTCTTTGAAGCGGATAAAATTGCCAGAATGATCCAGCCATAAGCCGAATTCTTTTCCGGGATAAGGGCGCATGACACGCCCAATTTGCTGCACGTGAGAAGAAAATGACTTAGAGAAAGGTCTAGCAGATACGCCGATCATGACATCCGACACGTCAAACCCTCTTGTAAGAATATCAGTCGCTATCAGGCCTTGTATCTCTGAGTCAGGCTTGGAGAATTCCTCGATCGCTTGCCGCTTATATTCGTCATCTTCTTTGTAACTAATGGACAAAAAGTTATGGCCGGCCTCTTGGAACTTGGCTTCCAAGTCCTTGCCGTGAGCAACCCCCGCCGAGAATACGATAGTCTTGACTGGCTTGCCGAACATTTGCATTGTCTTTGACTGCCATTCAGCCACTACGTCACCGGTGATCTTTAGCCCGCGAGATGTGACCTCTTCTGCCGACCATTCACCCGCGACTTTCTTGGCGCCCTTCATATCTATTTCTTTGGCGACATACACCTTTAATGGTACGAGCCAGCCGTTGTCGATGATCTCGCGGTACGTTGGACCTGCCACGACTCTGGTAAATGTACCACCTAGACCTTTGGTAAAAGGTGTCGCGGATAGTCCGATGACTTTCATGTCTGGGTTTTCTTTAATCAGCTTCTTAACGCTGTCAAAGAGGATATGACACTCGTCGATGATTAATAGATCGGGCTTAAAGTTACGACGCCGTTTCGCGACCGTTTGTACTGAGCAGACCTGTATGCGCTCATGAGGCCTGAAACGCCAGTGATCACCCTGTAGAACGCCGTGGTCTATGTTGTACTTGCTTAGGCGCATACTTGTTTGATCTACAAGCACAATGCGATCCATGACCATCGCCGAAGTCTCGTAGCGACTGGCAAAGTCTCTCATGATTGATATGGCGATTTCTGTTTTGCCTAGTCCCGTGACACCCCAGACTAGTTGGCGATTGTGACCTGCTTCAAAGTTTGCGTACACTTTGCGGACAATTTCTTCCTGATGCGACCTTAGTTGCATGATTCTCTCCTGATGGGAAACCGCCCATCGTCGGGTTTATGCGACTTGCTTTTCTGCCTTCTCTGCTCGTTTTTTCCAATACATCACTTGGCGCACAAGCTCTGCCTTCTCATTTTGCATACTATCACGAGACCGGCGGATCGCTTCGTTTTCCGTTTCGAGAACACGAATCTTTTGCTTGTATGCCTCTAGCTGCTCTTCGATATTGAGCTTTTCCTCTTCAGATACCTCAAGGAAACCGACCGCCATCTTTTCTTTGAGCGCCGTATTTTCCTGCGCTAAGGCCTCGATCTCTGCCGACATTTCCTTGACTGGGTCTTCTTCCTCATACTCTTCTCTTGCGGGCTCTTGAGGCACCTCCTTGCGCGGCTTTTGGGTGGCCTCTGGAGACTTCTCCTCAATCTGTAGAGAATTTTTAATGCGAGCAACTGTGGGATGACTTACCTCGCACTTGCGGGCAATCTCTCTGTCGCTTAACTCTGACCACTCAACGTCGTTTAAAAGCCGTAGTACCGCTCTTCTCTTGTCGTCGTTTGTACGTCGCAGGCCATGCTTGGCATTTGCCCCTGCGGAATACAAGAGCGCGTCTCTGATGGTGCCTGTCTCGACCGTGGCTTCGATAGTTTGTTTATCCGCCCGCTTGTGAGCGAAGTACCGATGAAACCCGTCTGCTAGCCAGTAATCTGCACCGTCGTGAAAGACCGTAATAGGCGGGAACTCATCGCCTTCATTTATTCTTTCTGCGTACTCTGTCACTACATCCTGATTTAACTGCACTCTGGACTGTGTGTCGCCGTCCGTCCTGATTTTTTTAAGTTCTATGTTCATGTTTTCTCTCCGAAAGAACAACCATTCTATTACTGCAACATCATTTTCTCAACTGTATTTTCGTACAGTCTACTGGCGCCAGTCTGTTGTATCCCAGTTTCCTTTGCCGTGATTGCATTCGTGACATAGCACTTGAAGGTTATCGAATGACAAAGCAAGCTCAGGATGGGTTTTTCTAGGCTTTATATGATCGACATTCATAACCGCGCCGGTGTCGGGAGTAGCGCCACAGCACATGCATTTGGCACCATATTTTTTTAAGACCTTCATGCGTAACTCACGCCATTCATAAGACACAAGGAAGCTGTCTTTTGTGAATCTGTTGTGCTTGGCCTTTCTGATTTGTTGTGCAATTTCACTGTTTGTAGGCGGCGTAGATTCGGTTTTGTTCGGACGAAGAAAGGCTTGCTGCCGGATGTGGTCATAGTTTTCAATGACCCACCGCTTTGGGTCTGTGCGGTCTGGAATTCTCTTCCCGTCTTTTTCAAGTGCCTTGCATGCCAACCAGTACAAACTTTTACCGTGTTGTCCCGCATAACCAAGGCGGGAGCGAATGTGAGCATGAGTTATAGCCAGCGAAATTTGAGGTCCATTTTTTCTCATAGTTATATGTGTATACACTTATATAAATTAAATATATATACTTACTACAACTACCCAAGCGGTTCAGTCAATGCTCCGCTAAACCCCCATCGCCTTTGATGTGAGTTCAGCACACGCCACCCAGTGCGGACGAGCCGTATGCCCTGATTTCGCTGCTTCCCCTCACCTCGGTCAAATCAGGTGGACCGCTGCGCTATGGTGGGCTTACCCCGTTCGGTAGCGCAGATTCTCTCGATAACCCCACCCAACGTTTCTAGCCAAAGATAGCGGGTTATCCAGTTGCAGTCTTATGCAGGATTGGCTGGGTTCTGAGTCCCACTTGACACGCAGCGAACTTCAGTCTGCGAACCAATAAAAAACCGATCTAGTCTGCACCTTGGTCGAGTCCCCCGTAGTACCGGAGGCAAGGCACAGACCAGATCGGTCTGATTGCACTCGACTGCAACAGTGAAATATTATTCTTTGTTGTCTTCTGTGTCAAGCATTTCCGGTGTAATTGTTATCTTTGCGACCTGACCGTACCGTTTGTGGTACGTAATCGCCGATACCTGTCGCTCTGCTAACCAGCCGCCGCGAGATGCGTATGCGTCCCGTGCTGCTAATGTTGGATGCTGAACCACTGTCATGCCGCTGTGCTCTTTTTCTTCGACGTGGTGTCTGTGTCCTGTATGGCAATACCGCTTCTTGGTCGTGCCCCACTCCTCGTGGAATTGTGCGGCAAATAAAAGTGGTAGTTGGTCATTCTTTTTTAAATGTCCGTGGTGGAAGGCGATCATCGTCTCGCCGTGTTTGTGTACGTAGTACGGCATTTCTGAATCAATGATTGTGACCCTCGGGTCTTTTTCGTAGAGCGCTTGGAACATCGCCCGCAACCATATCGACGACGAAATATCGTGGTTCCCTTCCGCCATTAAGACAATTACTTTCTCGTGCCGCAATAGCGTGAAATCCACGAGCCGTCTTAGAATCCTCAGCGACGCCTGCACAATCTTTGAGAACCGACCATCTTGATCGAGAATATTGTGCGACGTTGGGGTAACAGGCAATATGCCGTCTGAGTGCAGCCAATCGCCTAATTGAGCCACGATACCAGTTCCCGCTGGCGGGGCTGAGTTCACCATCTGCTCAAAGCAACCGGTTAAAACCGACTCGGCAATTTTTAAGTCCCAATCTGCGCCGCTTTCTTTTTTCCATGCCAGCATCCCGACGTGACAATCCGTCATCACATATAGGTTACACAGCTCGTCCACAGTAATCTGGGGGCGTTTTGACTTTGGCACCTTAGGCAAGTCCTCAGCCATCGCCTCAGCAGCTTCTCGCATCAGCATTTCTTTAGCGGCTTTGTCTGCTGTCGCCTTAACCCACTGACCTTTAAGTACGCCGTCGTTGTCGTAATAATTAGACAAGCCACTTAATGCCAAACCGGGCGGTAATGGGCTGTTAAGGCTGTGTTCTGGGCTATATCCGGATTTTGCGGCTTTAAGCTGGACTGATGTAATCGCTTTGCTTAGTGTTGATGCGTTCATACCCAAAAGCTTTGCTGCTTTTGAGATATTTCCTGTTTGATTAATGGCGTCTATTTTTTGTTTTTGTGAATCCGTCGCCCACTGCTTTAATGTTTCGTCAATGTACCCTATTGGTTGAACCACGACGCTCTCTCCCGTTTGGTAACACCCTTGAATATAAAGGATATTTCATGAAATGTTAAGAACTTTCATTAAGCGCAAGTGGAAAATGTACCAGTGCCTACGAAAAAAAACATCCCGAACGAGTGCCCGGGATGCTAGGAGAGAGAACTACAGGAGAAATATTACATGAAAATCGAGGTGCTACTCGATGGTTTTAATATATCACGTGTTTTTTTATAGTTCAACTTCTTTTACTTGCCACCTGTTGTTTTTTTTGACCCACCCATGTACGAGTATTCGAATGCCTGCTCGTTTTACCAGATCGAAGTTTTCGTGTTCAAGGATTTTGGTTTTGCGCGAAGACATGTTGCTGTAGCTAGTGGTTTGCACACCGACTACTTCCCCTTCGCCTAGGCACAGAATATCCAAGAACCCTGCGAAATCGTTGCGACGCTTAGTAAAGCTGTTGTACTTCTCAACCACTTCGGCAAAGTAGCCTTGATCGCGCATGTACTTCAAAGAACGTTGAGTTGGCGTAGACACTTGACTTCCTTATAAGACATGGTTTATTATATCACCAAAGAGTTGACAACTGCCAAGAACACAGGTATTCTGCAACTTCACTAGGAGAAAACACATGAGTAAATATTCAATGGATTACGCCGATATACTGGTCAGTCTTGACCACGAAGTCAAGGCTTATCGAAAAGCCATTCTCAATAACGACCTTGACTCTGCTAGAGCGAGGTGCCAAAAGATTAATTTTTATTCCGTAGAGTTACAGCTTTACACGGAAGCTCAAGGCAACAATAACATTGTTGATGACCTTTTCCACAATACGTTTCCGAACGCCATATTTCCTGACGACACCGCTATACACGTTTGGCGCGCTGCTTGGGATGCGTTTCAAAGCTACTCTTTGAACGGAGGTGCTCGTGAAGATCACAAATAAATACGGGTTACCTGACACGATCGTAAACGCGGTTAAGAGGCCTACCTATTCCAAAGGCGGTGCCAATCTGTCAGCCACGGAAATCCTGACGAGCCCGCGCATCGTTCAGCTCCGAAAAAAACATCAAGCGGAAATTGAGCAGGATGTTTCTGACATGGTGTGGTCGTTGTTTGGCACAGCGATTCATGGTGTGCTAGAGCACGGCAAAGATGATAGCCACGTCGTAGAGGAAAGGCTGCATACAACTTTAGACGGGTGGAGCATATCGGGCGCTATTGACCTCCAAACGGTTACAAACGGCACTGTAAAGGTGTCTGATTATAAGACCACGGGCGCTTGGGGCGTCATGAATGAGAAGATGGACTGGACGTACCAATTAAACATCTACGCATGGCTTGTAGAGCGCGCCAAGGGATTAAAGGTAACAGAGCTAGAGATTATTGCGATCATTCGTGATTGGAGCAAACGAGAGGCTGATCGTAGAGAGGATTATCCTAAAGCCCCCATAGTGGCTTTGCCGATCACCTTGTGGGGAATGGAAAAGACTGAAGAGTTTGTCAAAGACAAACTGCACCAACACGCCGATGCTTATATGTCGGCTGAGATTGGCGACGATCTACCTCTGTGTTCTTCAGAGGATATGTGGGAAAAGCCTGCGGTGTGGGCGGTAAAAAAGCCTAAGAACGTCCGTGCTAAAAGCTTGCACGACAGCAAAGAGGCCGCAGAAAAAGCGGTAGAGACACTAGGAAAGGAATACACGATCGAGTTTCGCCCCGGCGAGCGTGTGCGCTGTGAGAGCTATTGTTCTGTCAGTGAATTTTGTGATCAGTGGGCGGCTTACAGGAGAGAGTAATGGATATCGACACGTTAACGTGGGAGCTGGTGAAAATAAGATTATCAAAGATACATGTACGTACCAAAGAAGAATTGAGAGAGCTGTTTAAAGAATCTCGTATGATTGCATACGAATACATTTGCTGGTCACAGGGAGAATGATATGAGCGTACACAAAAAACTCATGGAGGCGCGCATACGCCTTCAAAACACCAAACTTAATAAGTCTGGGCACAACAAATTTGCCGGGTACAAATATTTTGAACTTGGAGATTTTGTCCCAGCAATTCAAACGATCTTTGCCGATCTAGGGCTGTCAGGAATCGTCTCGTATGGCTCGGACATGGCAACACTGACCATACACGACACAGAGACCGAGAAAGAAATTGTTATCACTAGCCCAATGTCTTCTGCGGCATTAAAAGGGTGTCACGAAGTGCAAAATCTAGGCGCCGTGGAAACATATATTCGTCGCTATCTGTGGGTCACAGCGATGGAGATTGTGGAGCATGATGCTTTAGATGCCACGCTTGGTTCTTCTGAGCCAGAAAAAAAGCCCGCTCCGAAAGTGGAACCCAAAGCTAAGCCCGCTCCAGACGTTAGCGACACGCCGTGGGGAATCACCGTGAAAGAAGGGGATACTTGGAAAGAAAGTGTCGTATTAGGAGCCACTAAGGCACTGGAACTTGCGAAGTCAAAAGCGGATGTGGTAGAGATATTCAAGATTAACCGTGCTATGTTCGAGCGGTTAAGCACTGAAGACCGTACGACATACGACGAGTTGATGGAAATTTTTAGCGAATACAAAAAGAAGTTTTAATAGGAGCACTTTATGGATTACCCAAACACCGGATCACTTTGGCCTTTGAAAGAACGCACCAGCGATAAATCGCCAAACGTTCGAGGATCAATCAAGTTGGAAGTCGATTTCGTAAAGCACCTGCTAGAAAACGCAGACGGCTTTGTAGAAATGGAAGTAGCTGGCTGGACTAAAGAATGGAAGGACACGAAGTTCTTAACCCTGAAGGTCAGCGAGCCCTATAAAAAGAAGGCTCCCAATACTAGTTCTAAAAACGACGACGATTCCGACGTGCCTTTTTGAGGGGGGGCATAAACACAATGATACAAAACACCCTTTTTAGAAAAGGAGGCCGAAATGCCACGTACACCACGTAAAACCGCCAACCGTTCCGATAAAACCGACTGGGAGTCGCTTGCCAAAAAGCTGCAAGAAGCGCTTGAAACAGAGATAGACGAGAACGAAAACCTTCAACGCCAGCTAGATGACGCACTGGAAATGATGACGACCCAGATGCTAGCAATTCGATACTTAAGGACAATCAATGGACACAATTCAGTTTGAAGGGATTAAAACTGGGTTGAGACAATCCAAGGAGGGCTACATGCTCACCTTGGCTGTTCACCCAGAGGACGTGCCAGACGATCTTATGCGCGACTTTGTAGGTGCTAGGTATATGGTTGTCATGGTTCGCGTTGGAGACGATGAGAAGCCCATCAATCGCGAGCAGGCGTATCCCGGCGACAATGCTGTTAAGGTAGCGGGGATGCTGTGTCGAAACCCCGACTTCTGGGAGTTTCTAGCTGAGAACGAATGGCTAGACGAGCAAAGCGAAAGCGCATGTGTAGAGTGGCTTATAACCTTTTTGAGCATAGATTCGCGCAAGGACTTAAAAACAAACTCTGAAGCGCGAGACCTACTTAACAACATTAGGAAGAAATTCGACTCATGGCAAACAAACTAATACCGTACACGGTGTATCTTCCAGAAGAACACTACGATCGCATTAAAGAGTACGCTCAAGAGCGCAAAGCGTCGGGGCTGATAAGAGATGCGATCTGCTCTTTTCTGGACGGGGAGAGCCAGTATCAGTCTGGTTACAACAAGGCGACCAAAGACCTTACAAGAAAGGTAAAATCAAACGGTGACCTAAAAAATATTGCCATTGGCAATCAAACCATCAGCTCAATGGTGGCTAAAATTATCTCTGAGATGGAGGCATAAGTGCCCTACGTTAACAAAAAACGCCCGTACAAAAAGGAATACGAGGCACAAAAGGAGCGCGGCGAGCATGAGGGGCGCATGGAGCGTCAACGTGCGCGTCGTGCATACGATGCCAAGGGGGTCGACCGAACGGGTAAAGATATCGACCACAAAAAGATGATTATTAAAGGCGGCAAGAACAAGGATGGGACACGCCTAGTGTCTCCTAGCAAGAACCGTAGTCGCAACGGCAAGTCTCCAAAATAGTATCTACCGCCCTGCGTATTGGGGCACCAGTACTCAGGCCAGTAGGTACCGGTGTTAGCGACCCTAGGTGGTGTTTCTGGCAAGCTTCGCCTACCAAAACCCGTGCTTTATCGGGGGCCTACCTTAATAGGAAAACTAATGTACAGAAACAAAAAGCTGTTAGAGGTTGTTCGGCAATCACCTTGTCAGCACTGCGGCACCGATGACGGTACAGTTGTTGCGGCGCATTCCAACTCATTGTCAGACGGCAAAGGCAAAGGCATAAAAGCTCACGACCACAAAATTGCGGCGTTGTGTTTCAGGTGCCATAGCAACCTTGATCAAGGCACAACGATGAGCAAGACAGAACGTCGAGAGATGTGGCTAAACGCTCACTACAAAACAATCACTTGGCTTTTTGAGTCCGGCAAAATAGAAATCAAGCTGTGAGTCTATTTGACCGTGCTGTGCCACACGAGTGTGCGGGTCCTATATATCACAGAGGATGTATGGACTGCGCTGTTCGTCTTTTAAAGACCGCAAACGCAAGAAAGCAGCAGGAGGCTATGCTAGCCTACCTTTGGCAATATCACGGGCACTCCAAAGAGGACATGCTCGCTAATTTGGGAAAAGCTGCTTAACTCTGTCGAGATACAGCTGCATCAAAATAGTCTTGCGCTCTTGTAACTTCTCGACTCTAGGGTCTCTTGGGTCGGTTTCTTGAAGCTGACGAATCCGCGTGTTCAGTTTGGAAATCTTGTTTTCCATATTGTTTGTGTATTTGTATAACCGAGCCTCAGGGTTTGCCAAGATATAACCCTGCGGGCTTCGACCGGCATCTCTTCTCCCTTTGATTTCTTGCTCGTGCTCAGCCATGCGCGTTACTGTAGAGTAAAACCGCGCTGCCGTTGCGGCAGGAGAATCTGTGGTGCCGTATATTTTTCCAAACAAAGGGATGCGGTAAGTCTCTAGTTCTTCTCCAGTCACTTGGCTCTTGCCTAACTCATACATCCGCTGGACTTCGCGCCCAACACCGCCTAAGTATTGACCGACAATGTAGTCCAAATCGTCGCCAGTCGGGCTTACTAGGCCGGGTGTAAACTCTGAACCTCCAGATATACTGTTTAGCGCCTCTGCAAACAGCTTACTAAATTCCGTGGCATTTTGTCGTGAACGTAAATAGCCGGGCTTGGGGTTGGTTGCAAAATCCTCTCTAGACACAGGTCTTCCGAAAGCGTCTTTGTTTTCAGAAACAGCAATAAATGGATCTAATATCGTAGGGGACAGCGTTTGCAAGAAACCGGCGCCGCCTAACGGGTTAAACGAGTCCACCATAACCGCAACTAATTCGGCTACACGATCCCTTGCTTTAGTTTTGCCACCTAAAGTCATTTCGGTCAAAATGCGACCGACATTGGGAAGGAAGTTAAATCCTAGCGGCATAGGCCACATAAGATAATTACCGTTGCCGGTTGGGATAATCAGGTTCTTTTGCTTAATAAAGTCAGTTGGCTCATCTTCCTCGAAACCCATAGCCTCTAGGATCAATGCTTGAACAACGCCCAATAGCATTCCACCGGCAACAATTTTCTTACCTGCTGGGCCAGTCAGTGTGTCAATCATTCTGTCTGTGCCTTGCACCGCTGCGTTAAAGAAAGCGTACAAAGCAGACATGCCCGGAGTTTTTGCTCCTTTGCGGTTAAAGTTAACAGTAATTTCTTTTGCCAGTCGAGCCGCCTGTTGGTTCGTCATGTTCATCTTTTTGGCTTGTTTATAAGCAGAAAGGCGAACCGCATTTTCTAGTACGTCGTTGTAGTCAGATAGCCAACCGCCAACCGCATTAACCACCGTTTTAACATTGCCAGCATTTAGCTTGGCAAGCTCGCGCTCCACGATAGTGCCCCTAGCAGTTAATTGTTGAAACTGCTCACGATAACCGGATTGCGCCCCCTCAGACAAGAATTCTCTAAGCAAATTGGGCACCTCACCTTGAACGTCTCGGCCTGCCCTTGTTGAGCGGTACTCTTTATACATGCTTGGAATCATCTTAAAAGCATCTGCCATAATCACAGCTTGCTTGCCTTTTAACGGTGTTGTAGAAAGGTTTAAGGCAGCGGCCTGCAAGTCACGAGTAAAGTTCCATAATCCAAAAATAGGATTATATTGAGTACTCATTGAAGCAATGAAACGGGTGACATTGCCAATCCGTTGGTTCAAGAAATCAAGCTGCTCAGCGTCTAAGTTTTTTATAGACTTTGCAAGTCGTTTAGATCTTTCATTGTTAGGGTTAAAAATCACATAGCGGTTTTTGCCGTTGACTCTTAAGCCCACAACGTTGTCGCTAAAGTTTGCGTTCGAGCTAACCCTATATTGCACTTGCTCGTGGTAGCTTCCGTCTGGCAAAGGTACCCTAACAACAGTCGCCACCTTAGGCGGGGACATTAAATTTTCCGCTTCTTGAGGGGAAATCCCTAGCTTGTCTAGCTCTTCTATCAAAGCCCCTTTGCTTTTTACAGCGTCAGGGTTTATGGGGAGCCACCAATCGGCGTTAGGATTTTGAATGGAAAGCGCATACAGCCCTTGCCCGATGCGATTCTTTTCCGCTCTTACAATTGCCCGTTCGCGTTGCTCAATAATACTGCTGAATATGTCTTTAATATCTCTGCTGGAACCAACAGCGCGCTTAGAGCTTGGGCCTCGTACATCAAACCCCTGACCTAACCCGGATCCACCGTTAACGTAATCGACTTCTGTTCTAAACAGCGGGACATAATCGGGCCATGTAGTTCGCCATGCGTCAATAACAGCTTGCTCTTCGAGCCCGCCTTTAACTTCAATGTCGTGCGTTCCTAGGATGATGCTTCTCATATCATCCCCAAGAGACTCTAGTTGCTGTCGGCGTTCCGGCGAAAGTGTGTCAATATAGGCATTAGCTTCTGCCGTGGTAATGCCAGCTCCTCCGTCCGGAAACGACGGGTTGATTGTCGCAATGTAGGCGTTACGCTCAGGTGCGTGTTTAGCTAAGAGATAAGCGCTTAATTCTTCAGGCGTTACCTTAAGCTTTTGCATTTTCGATAAAACAGGCTTTACTTCTTTTGTCAAAAACTCTTTTGACTGATTAGCCGTTCTGCCGTAATACAAAGTCTCTTTTGTATATGCGTCTGACAAATCTTCGACTGTTTTTCCGGTTTTTTCGATTGCTTTTTGCGCGTCTTTCAGGTCAATCATTTTGTCCTGAAAGTTGTAACGGAAATTGGTTTTCGAAATTGGCCCCAATACACCTTGCGACGTCACTCCCGGTGGTGACTCAAATGTAGCGGGTGGCGCCGGATTGCCCTCATAGTTGCGACGGCGCGTGTCCATGATCGGTACATTTTCGTTCATGTACCCCACTAGCATTGTTGTAGACTCTCGCCCACGGGGCTTTGTGATTAAGTCGTTAAACGTGCTGTAAATTGCGTGAGTATTTTTTAGGCGAAGGACCTTTTTAATTGCTTCCAAGAAGCCCTTCATCGAAGACTTAAACCGCTGCCAGCCGCTACCTAAGTACGACTGCATGAGCTTTTCTGCGTTAACAGCCCAGTACTCTGAAGGGTTTATGAATTGATAGTATTCGTAGGACGGTAACGCTTGGATGGTCGCGTTGTAATTGTCAGCCGACGGATTGGTAATAAAGTTTTCTACCGTTTGAAAAAACTTTTGTGCTTGCTCGGACTGGTTTGCTTTTTTTGCGCTAGATACAGCCTTGCGCCATTCGTCGATCACCTTTGCTCGCGCCTTTGGAGCCATCATCTGCTCCATGCTGTGCGAAATCTCGTGCCGCACTGTACTCGGGTTGTAAGCGCCGTACCCCTTAAAAAGCTTTACCATGCGAATTAACGGTATAAACTGACCTGCCGAGCCATCTTGTCCGGCGCGAATCGACAGTTGAAGGCCATTGAGCAGCGCTGGGTTCTTTTTAAACATTGCGTCGATGACGTCGTATACATCTTTAGATATATCCCCGTCAGCAAGCGCTTTTGACGCCCGTGCCATAAAGTCCTCTGGGGTTCTTCTTTCTGGCTGAGACATCTCTATTTCGGCTTTAAGCGTTTCCGCCGTTTCATACAGCGAACGCTCGGTCTCGTCATCGAAACGCCTTGCTTCGTTACGAATTCTGCGACGCTGCACTTCACTTAACCGACGCTTGACGCTTTGGTACTCACTAATCTTTGCGGCCCGTATATCAGCGTTTAAAGCCTCTAGGTCGGCGGCATTTTTTACTTCTCCGGTCACAGGGTAGGTGGCTATATCGCCAAACGGAATATCGTCGTCTAACGGCGGCTGAGGAGTTTCGCCAGTGTCTTGTACGTCTCCTTGCTCGGCTTGAGCGACTGCCCGTTCAATTTCTCTTGCGACTTCTGCTTCATACGATTCATTATCGAGAGACTCTGATCTGGTTGCGACTGCTTCTTCGATTCCATATACATCTACTCCAAGGTCATTAGCACGAGCGATTAGTGCAGCCACTTCCGCTTGCTGTCTAGGCTCTGTGATACCAACAGCGTCAATTTTGTCTGCCGGTATACCGTTTTCTTCCAATGCATCGCGAGCACCCTGCTCTTCGTATGCGTTTACATAATCCGTATACTGATTTTCCGCGACTTCATCCATGTCACGGATAGAGTATCTAGAGCGCTCCGACAGGCTTTCATTAATAGCGTCAAAGATGTTTTCGTCGGGAGAAATGTAACCAGCTTCTTCGGCAAGTTCAAAAGCTTGACTTTCATTCAGGCCGGGTTTATTTGCCCCTGCAAACAACCATTTGTTCCCATACTGAATATTTCGATCTGCTCGCAACTCCGACTGAAGTGACTTGGAAAGACCGCCCTGATAAGCCAAAAACTCTTCTAGAGCCAATGGACGTGACGGACCTTCTTTTAGCCTTTGTGCTCGCTTTTTATCTGCGGCTAAGTCTTTTGGGGTTTTGGGTGTTAATACATATCCGCCTTTGACTGGCTTAATTTTTGTCCCTGCTTGACCTTTTCGAGCTGTGATTGCTTCTCGTTTATTAGGAAACAATTGACCGCCCTGCTCAACAGGAACAGGCGTATATAGCCCAGTTTCTTCAAACGCTACTGGGTCGTACCCAAACTGCTCTGCGGTCGTTCTACGAGGCGTAGACGGACGTGGAGTTGCTGTCGCTTGTGTACTAGCTTGGGGTGCCGCGACAGGCTCTGGTTGACCTAACTGCTGGGGCGATAAAGCCTCTAACGCTGTATTTAATCGTCGTGTGACAGGCAAGCCTTCCATGACCGACTGTAGTTCTTGCCGCCCTTCTCTCGTGTTAGGAAATCTTTTGCGCTGCTCTGCCATGGTATTGGCGTAGTCAATTAAAGGCTGACGAGCCGCATCTGGAACGTAATCAGGGAAATCTTCTGGACGTTTTATGACATTGCGACGGTTATCTCCGGGACGGATAATAGCGTCATCAGATGGACCGCCTCTACGCGAACCGTCAGGACGGCTTAAGAAGATAGTATCGGAATCAAAATTAATCTGGGCGTTGCCAACACCAAAGTCCACCACCTTTGATGTGCCAAACATGCTTTTTTCGGCCTCAGACTGAGGTCGATATCCAACAGTTGGCGGCGGGGCTGCGGGCGCTTCAGCTTGGGCTTGTGGTGCGGTTGGTTCTGTCGCATCAACTGGGGCAGGTTCAGTGACCTCTGGTTTAGTAAGTGTTGGTATATCTGCGCTTGGTTGATCCTCTGTCAGTGGTAATTGAGTTGAAGTCGGCGTCACCGCTGGCCTGTCTTCGGGGGGCAGTCCTTGCATCTCCCTGACTTCGGCTTCCATTGCCTGCTGGTCTTGTGCAGGCATAGAAACATCTATACCGGGAGCGCTATACGTCTCTGTAGCCGGTGTTTCGTCTGAGGGCGTGGGTTGTTCTGTTGATTCGACAGCTGGCGTTTCTGGAACTTTGCCTTTGACAGTTTCTTTAATAACATCTGCTGGATCCCGCATGTCTGCGAGCTTCTTTTCCGCGATAGACTTTACACGCTTCTTAAAAAGACTCTTGCCGCTTTCTGTCGATAGGTTAACGCCACTACCTGCAAGACCACCTGCGGCTTCTGCGGCGGCGTCATTAATAATTCGTTTAACGTTTTCGCCTGAAAATACATCACCAGTCTGCTCGCCCAGATATTGCTCTGAGCCAATTTGTAACAGACTTTGCGCCGCGCCCGTCACGCCTTCTTCTAAAACGTCGCGAGGCACATCTTTCAAAGCGCCTTTAAACCCTGTTCTTGCGGTTTCTTCCGCGACATCTTTACCGGTTTTCTTGGCGATTTCTTGCGCAACACGTCTACGAATAGCGGAACCTACAGGGCCAAATAAATCTAGCGCACCAACACCTAACCCCGTAAGCGTGGAAACTGTACCAGTATCTTGTAGATATTTTATGGTTTCATCGACACGCTGGTCTTCTGGCAGATCTTTTGTTTTGTCTTGAATGTAATCAATTCGATTCGAAACAGACTCTTGAACGCCCATAGAGGCGCCCATTGTAAACGGTAGAGATCTGCCTCGCGTAGCGATAGCAGCGGCAACCATAGGAACTACCTGTGGAGCGGCAGCACCGACGTTATAAGACAGCCAATCTGCAAATGCACCGGCAGAATCCACGTCAGTGAGGTCAGGGGTTTTACCTGCGTATTGGGCGGTTTCTTTTTTAAACTGTTCAAATAGCTTTAACCCTTCATCCACAGATAAGGCAGACTCTTTAATCTGACCCATCTGAGACTGCCTCAGACGTGCTCTTTCTTCGGGCGTGGCGGTTTGATAGCCTTTTACCTGAGCAAAATCACGAATCCCCATTTGAGTGTCCGTTGGGGATATCTGCTCGCCTCTATCAATCTTGTCGAAAGCGGACAAAAGCTGTTGTTGGCGGTTAAGGGCATTCGCATCCATTTGAGTGCCCAAGACTTGGGGCATCATCTTGACCTGCTCGTAGCCTGTTTTTAAGCCTTTCGTGAGCTCAGGTGCGTCTATAGGTGGCGCCTGCTCAAACCCAAGTCGAGAATAAAAATCCGTTCTTGGTAGATCGGAGTAATATTTTTTGTAAAGGCCTTCGGCTAATTGCTCATCTGATAGGTCGTTGTACTGAGGGTACTTTTGCCTTACGGTTTTAATATCCATTTGCGCGCCTATCAGTTACGGATGCCTATGGGATCCTCTGGTGATGTCGGTGTGCTTTCATCGTCTGAGCCAAAAAGCCTACTAAACCAGCTTTGGCTTTCTTGAGGTACTTCAGCTGCAGGCGGAGCAGGTATTGGTTGGAAACGGTCACCAACATTAAAGCTGTCCATAATTCGTTGCGTTCGATTGTTAATGTTAGCAATAGCCGCCTGCTTTTCTTCTACCGATGCTATGTCACTGCTCAATATTTCATATTGCGACTTAATGTAATTGTCGTTCTGTGCTCTAATGAGCGCTTTGTCGTAAGCTTTGGTGCTTGAACCACCGCCTCCTGCTGCTGCCTGCAAGCGGATAGAATTTGTCATAAAGTTATCAAATTTCTTATCAGCCAATGCTTGGTTCTCAGCATCTAATGCCAGCTCGTACTCTCGGAAAGACATTTCGGCCTGCTCAGCGGCATTAATTGCTTCAGCGGCTTGATCTTTGCTTGCCATAAACTGAGCTCCACCTGCTTGAGCTGCACGAGCAATACCGTCTGCCAGTGAAGTACCACTCATCATAGCTAAACCAGCCGTCAAGATAGCATCATATTTGGCTGTATCGCTTTGCTTTTCTGCGCGACCCATTTTGCTTTGCAACCTTTCTTGCATATCTGCCAAAATTCTTTGCTGCTCGGGCGATCTCTCCGCTTTACCTGCGCCTTGACTGTAAGCCTCAAAACTGCTCATTGGCGACCTACGTTGCGGTGCGGTTGATTGAGGAGTCTCTAAAGGTGGCTCCTCCAAAGGCGGCTCTGTGGCAGGATTTGTTTGCGCGCTTAAATTCTCGGCTCCGGTAATTGGTACATTTTCCACCGGCGCCTCTGGGATTGGTACATTTTCCACTGGGGGCATATATTCGGTTTCCATAGGCGGATTCGTGTATATAGGATTGCCCTGCGGATCTGTTACCGATTTGAAGTTAGGTGGCAAAGTTGCATAGTTTGGGTTATCCATAGGACGCCCCGCTTCTTGCAACGCAACAATCCCACC
>Ga0102945_1000189_pt1 | contig 19890 bp, 24 predicted proteins | sample SalPonred_H2O_MG_FD_78207 | JGI IMG/M metagenome (GOLD analysis project Ga0102945, IMG submission 78207) | Salt pond water microbial communities from South San Francisco under conditions of wetland restoration - Salt Pond MetaG R2_restored_H2O_MG ...
TAGCGGTGTTCAGAAATGGTCTTCACTGTTTGATCTCGCAATGGACTCTGGTCATATTATCAAGCCAAAAATGGGATGGTATCAGATTGTAGACCCGCAAACAGGTGAGGTGAGTGAAAAGAACTATCGCCAGAAAGAAATTGAAAAAAATCACAGTTTCTTTGAAAGTCTAGTAGCTGATGACCACTTCCAGGATTTCATCGAAAAGAAATTTAAATTGGCTGCTTCACAAAAAACAGACAATGAAGATACTGAAATTGAAGTTGACATAGAAGAAGAATAGGTTTATAGTAAAACTATTATGGCGTCAATTTTATTTTAATTGACGCCAATTTTATTTCATTATCGAGGATTTATATGTTAGAAAAAGCAATACTTTCTAATTTGGTTTTTAATGAAGAATACTCACGCAAAGTTTTCCCATATATCAAAGAAGATTATTTTGATGATAATAACATCAAAAAGATTTTTTCTACCTATGCAGAATATGTAGAAAAATTCAAGGAACCGCCCTCAATAGAAGCCCTAAAAATTTCAATTGATGCTCGTAAGGATTTGAATGATGAGTCATATAAGGAATCCATAAAGCTCATTGATGATTTAAAGATCGACGAAAAAACAAACGATGAATGGCTATTGGATGAAACAGAAAAGTTCTGCCAAGATAAAGATCTTTATAATTCCATTCGAAAAGCAATTCTGATTTTAGACGGCAAGGATAAAGAATTAGATAAAGGTGCGATACCGAAATTGCTTTCTGATTCTCTTGGCGTGAATTTTGACACTCACATCGGACACGATTTCCTTGAGGATTTTGAGGATCGTTACGATTTCTATCACAGAAAAGAAGAAAGACTTCAATTCGATCTGGAATTGTTCAATAAAATTACAAAAGGCGGGCTTCCAAAAAAATCTCTTACAGCTTTTCTTGCTGAAACAGGTGCGGGTAAATCACTCGTTATGTGTCACATGGCTGCTAATCATTTGTTGTATGGTAAAAATGTTTTGTATATTACCCTAGAAATGGCAGAAGAGCGAATAGCAGAACGTATTGATGCAAATATACTTGATGTAACAATTGATGAATTGCTTGAAATGCCCAGGGATGTTTACACCAAGAAACTTGAAAGACTAAAAGAGAAATCAACCGGAAAACTTGTCGTCAAGGAATATCCCACAGGTACCGCCCATTCTGGCCATATCAGACATTTAATAAATGAATTGCGTTTGAAAAAGAATTTCGCACCTGACATAATTTACATCGACTATCTAAACTTGTGTTCTTCATCAAGAATAAGGGGTGCAAACACTGCAAATTCATATACGCTAATCAAGTCAATTGCTGAGGAAATTAGAGGATTGGCCATGGAATTTTCCCTGCCTATCGTAACAGCAACACAGGCAAATCGCGGCGGGTTTGGTAATAGCGACCTTGATATTACAAATACCTCAGAAAGTATTGGTTTGCCAGCGACCCTGGATGCGTTCTTTGCGTTGATAACTTCTGAGGAATTGGATTCGCTTGGTCAGTTGATGATAAAACAGTTGAAAAATAGATGGGGTGATCTATCTTACTATAGAAGGTTTGTTGTTGGTATTGATAGATCTAAAATGAAACTATTCAATTTGGAGGATACAGCGCAAGGTAATATACAAGTTGAGAAAAAGGATAGCAAGCCGACTTTTGACAAGACAGATTTTGGCGGAGACTGGGACAGTTCATTCAAAAAGTCCAAAAAGAAATCTTTTGATATGGGAGAATTATCATGATCTATGATGTACTAAAAAAGAAAAATGGATTTGATATTGTTGAAAAAAACACAGAAACTACGCTGCAATTAAGCTATAATAACGCCAAGGCAAAATCCATATGCGAATCCCTGAATTCCGGTTCTGGGTTTGATGGATGGACCCCTTCTTTTTTCTCTGAGAATTTTAAAAATAAATAATAGGTGATATACAAAATGGAATACAAAAACTTGAAGAAAATCATTTCTACTATTAAAAGCACTGCGATTGCTGAAATTGATACAACCACGCAGGTTAAACTCAAGGGCGGCAAGAAAAATCCTTTTCAAGGTCGTGTCCAGAAAAGAACTATTGATGCCAATGTAATGCTATATAACGATTCTTCGAAAAATGTGTACGGCAATATGGTTAGAGACAGAATGGTCGAAGAAGGAAAGGACCCTGATACATTTGAGCTAAAGCCTAGAGCTTGGGGTGTTAGAATAGAAAATTCTCCCTTTATCGAGCATAAAGATAAATATTATCTAGAATGCATTTTTATCTCTCCCGGCAAGAGCGTTTATCTAGTGGACGGCGTTGAAACTCCGAAAGAAGAAATTGAAGGACTCGAAACGCAAAAGAAAGTATCCGAAACCTCGCAGGGCGGGATTGAAAATAAAGTAATTCTCAGGACATTTTCACTCGATTCTATCGAGGAAGTGCGCATACAAAGAACAACACAATAAGGGTAAAATATGAATAGTGAAGAAAATAATCAGGAAGATATGAAGAATTCTATAATTCAGGCATATAAAACAATCGTCGAGATGAAAAAGGAATTGCCTTCCTATAGAGAATTCTTAATCAGAGATATTAAGAGAGACACGATTAGAAGAAATTTTGGCGGCATTGAATTTTTACATGAATATATGCGCGAACACGAAAATGATTTCTTATCAAGCCACTTCTCATCAGTGGATAATATTTTCTCTGATCTGAGAAGCGTATCAAATAGCGAAAAGCAAATTTTCGTCATTACTACCGCGGTTGCAGATTCCGTTGCACATAAAGGGTTCTTGGATGCACTTGGCACATATTGTGATGAAAGAGACGCACAACTTGTTATCATGCCATGTGAAAGTACCACAAATAGTTTTGAAAATAAAACAGCAGTTTTTGATCCTGTTTTCAACGATCCTAAATATCTTTTCGTGCAAGATGATACGAGATTAAATGATAATATTTCCCTGTGTAGTATTCAAGTTTCAGCAAAACAAATTAAACCAATCACAGGTCTACAAAGGCTAGGTAATAGAGAAGGTTCATACGTTTTTGCAAGCCCCAAACAATTCCTCGAATATATACCAGCCGGAAACAGCAGAATAAACAACTTCACCATAATGACTCCGGGCGCCTGCACGACACCTCAATATTTCACAGAAACCTTTGTATCAAAGCGTCTATCATATATTGCAAAAAATGACCATACAATAGGTGCTGTCATTGTAGAATTGAGAGATGATAAGAGGTTCGACTTCCGGCAAATTCAAGCGTCCGATGACGGTTCGTTTATTGATATGGGTGTTCTTTATACATCTGAGGGTACTACAGAAAATGTAGAGTCCAATATTGTATTCGGTGATTTGCATGGTATACATATTGCTGAAGATGCATTGTCCTATTTCATTAATAAATTTGCAGGGCTAAATGTGAAAGATATTTTCTTGCACGATATCTTTGACGGGTATTCGATAAGCCATCACGTAAAGGACATTGCTGAAAAGGCTGATCGGTCCGGGAAAATGAAAGGCAACCTAAAAGACGAATTGAAAGATACCTTTAATTTAGTATACGGTATACACGAAAATTTAAATCCAGTGACTGTGAATATCGTAAAATCAAATCACGATGAGTTTCTTGATAGATACCTTTCAGAAGGTAGATATATTTCCGACCCAGAAAACCATTTAACCAGTCTTAAGATAGCGACGGCGCTATTTGAGGATACTGATATTCTTCGCAGAGGATTTGAAATCGCGGAATCTGAGATACCAAATAATTGGAATTTCCTTCAAAGATCCGATTCGGTGAAAATTGGTGATGTTGAATGCGCTGCACACGGCGATCTGGGTCTTAACGGGGCGAAAGCATCTCTCAACGCTCTCGAAAAAATATACGGCACTTGTGTCACAGGGCATAATCACTCTGCTGCAATTCAGAGAGGTGTTTTCAGGGTAGGTACGCTTTCTAAATTGGATATGAGATACAATAGGGGTCCTTCTTCGTGGACACATACTTGTTGTCTAGTTTATGAAAATGGCCAAAGACAGCTAATAAACTATGTACCATGATTAAGAAGAAAATAAGAAATAGGGTCAATTACTTGGTTGACTCTATTTTGCTTTTTATTTTGATAAAAACACTTAACAGATATATGAGACATAAAGGTAACATCGGCAAATGGCATTCAGTCGAAGAGACGAATAAAAAAGTATTAAACACGGCCCTGAAAACCTTAGAGTATGAAAGAAATATTAATAATAAATACAAATAAAGGTGTATTATGGAAAATAAAAATCTTAAATTATTTGCTCAAATGCTTTCTGAGGAAATAAAAAAGCCTGCTAAGGTAGAAGAGCAGATTCAGGAACATGCTGTAGAAGAAACTGTAAATGAAGAAACAACGGCTGATCAAATATCAAAATATCTATCGCGAAAAAATAAGACAGACGCACCCGAGGTTGGAATTGAAAAACAGAGGTGGGATGACCCTCTAAGACCGCTCGATCAAAATTTCGTCACAGTCAAAGAAATGAATGATCACTACAGTTTGTTTTTGAAAAGAATTCAGCAACAAATGTCAACAATGAGTGGTGGCGGCGAAGTAAATTTCAGGGGTCTTGATGATGTTGATAGTTCTACAATCGGAGAGAACAGACACCTCGCGTACAGAGCATCAGACAAAAAATTCTTTTTTGAGCCTGTTCAAAGCGGTGAACAGATACAATCTGATTGGTCCGAGACAAATACAGACGCGGCAGATTTTATATTAAATAAGCCAACCAATTTAAGTGACTTCAACAACGACTCTGGATTTATTACGTCAGCAGATGGAGGCAATGCTGATTTATTAGATGGCGAAGAAGGCTCTTACTATCTCGACTACAATAACTTTACAAACACGCCAGCAATCAGTGACTACGGCGATTCGGATGTAGATGATTATCTGAAAAGCGGGACGATCACAGAAGTGCTGTTTGATACTACCCACACAGACACTGACGATCCAGTAGGCACATTTTGTTGGAATGCGCTTGATGATACTTTCAATATTCAACACTCAAATGGTGTACGTCAGCAAGTAGGACAAGAACAGTATGCATATGCGCGGAACAACACTGGCACTGTTATTCCAAACGGTACAGTGGTTAGATTTGACGGTGCCGAAACTGTAAACGGAGAAGCAAGACTTGAAGTTGCTCCTCTACTCGCTGACGGTATTCAGCCAGGTCTCTACACTGTAGGTGTTTCCACAGAAGAAATTGCCAACGGCGATGACGGAAGGATCACCGTATTGGGCAAAGTAAGAGAGATTAATACGACCGGGTCAGACGTAGGCGAGACGTGGGCAGTTGGCGACATCCTATACGTATCACCAGATAATGTCGGCAACTTTACCAAGGTGAAACCCACTGCCCCAAATAACGTGACTCCAATCGCGGCTGTTCTCAGAGTAGACGCCACGGAAGGCGAGTTGTTTGTTCGACCCACGATAGAACAGAAAAAAAGTTACGGTAGATTTGCCCGTACCACTAATTTTACGTTTGATGCATCGGATACTGCGTATGCACTGGACTATGATACCACAGAAATCACAAATGGTGCTACATTGGGTGTAGACGATTCAATTATTACAGTGGACCAGTCTGGTTTCTATCAAGTAGACATCAACCTACAAGCAGATGCAGGAGGCGGCGGCTTCTCTTCCGCTATACTGTATACCTGGCTTCGTATCAACGGAGTCGATCTTGCCAACTCTACCCGCAGACAGGGGATCTTAGGATCTGCACCAAGTTCCACGTTTTCATATACACTTGCTATTTCGCTTGCAGAAGGAGATGAGTTAGAGATAATGGTTGCTTCGTCATCTACTAACCTTGTTCTTGATTCAGCAGCCGCTACGTCTTTTGCACCAGCCACTGCAAGTGCTCTTATTTCAGTTACACAAGTACAATTATAACACCATTAGCCTTTGTTATAATTGTACTAACAGGACACGAAAAGGTGGACAGTGAAATTTACTGTATACAAGTCCCGGCGCATCAGCAATAAAGGTTAGTGTTACTCAGACTTAGTTGTAATTATTTAATGGTAATTTGGATTAAACCTATGACATTTTGATATAACGGGTATACCAAAAAGGCACCTCTTTTTTCCAGGTTTGGCGGATAAATATATTTGTATTTAACCATCGAGGAAGAAAAATGAGAATTTTAAGAGCTATCTTAAGTGCTATAGAGGAATCGAGACAAGCGTCTGCTAATTATCAAGTGGCCAGATTGCTTCATAGAACAGAATATCCAAACGAATCATTTGAAAGAATTTATGCATCTGTGCGTGATAGGAAATTAGAGGATCTGAAATGATTTCTAAAATTTTAACATATCTTTTTAATTCATTGGACAGACAAAGAAAGAGACAAGAAGAGTTATATCTTTCAAGTGCTCTAGATCTAGCGGACTTGGAACGAAGACAAAGAAAATTGATGCAAGGAAACGACAGAAATAATTTCCTTTGATCTCGAAATAATTAAATATAAATAAAGGGTGTTGAATTAATTTTCAGCGCCCTTTATTTGTATGCAGGTGACGACATGAAAGAATGGTTTGAAAATAAAACAATATCAATTGTCGGGAACTCTGCATCTCTTTTAGATCAAAAATTTGGTTCTGAAATTGATACGGCAGATGTTGTTGTTAGAATAAATCGAGGCGGATTTAGATTTCCTGATTTCCCAGAACAAATGGGGAAAGGACTTGATATTTGGTGTATGCAGAATATCAAGCAGAACAGACGATATTTTAAGAAATCATGCACAAAAACGTGTAAAAAGATACAAATGGATACGATTGACGTATCACCCGACTTCTCAGACTTAGCAGATTATTTCTTCACAGATCAATATAGATTCGATCTAGAAAAAGATTTGACCAAGAAAGCATCGACCGGCCTGAGGGTTTTATACCTGATAGATAAGATGGACCCAAAATCAGTAAATGTTTATGGCTTTGATTGGAAGCAGACATATTCGTGGCATGAAAGAAGAAAATGCATTGCACATATTTTCGAAGAAGAAAAGCAATACTGCATTGACAATTTTTTCAACAAGCAATCTTTTAATTTAAGGGGATATGCACTTGATTAAGAGCTACGTGTATTACAAGACATTAAAAACAGATAGAATTGACGAGAGATTTGAAGCCATTTTAAATACATTCCCGAATTGTTCTTCTGTGAAAAAGCATACAATAAAATCTGGATGTGATTTAGCAATAATACAGGGATGGTCTAAAAATGGATCTGATACTCCCCATAACAATTTCAGGGAAAAAATAATATTAAATCAATATAGAAAAAACAGACATGTTCTGACAATAGACGGGGATATCTTTGGGTATGTAAGAAAAAATGTATACTTTCGATATAGCATCGACGGAATATTTGCAAATACTGGATATTATTTTGACAAGAATATAGACCCGAAAAGATGGGAATCCATCCAACAAAAATTAAACATTGGATTAAAACCGTGGAGAAAATCAGGCGAGCATATATTAATTCTTTTACAAAAAACCTCAGGTTGGAGTATGTGTGGTAATGATGTATTCGAGGAATGTCAAAGAACTATAAATCAGATTAGAAAATACAGCGACAGAAAAATAGTAATACGAATACATCCATCTGACATAAAACACACTTATGACAAATTGAAAACTATCGAGTCGAATACCATATCAATATCATTGAACAAACATATATTAGAGGATTTGAAAAATGCGTGGTGTTCTATTTCATATAACAGTTCACCTGGTGTTGTAAGCGCCATAGAGGGTATACCTGTATTCTTGACAGACCCTGACTGGAAACGCAGTCACTGCGCGGGGATAGGCAATATAAATATACAAAATATAGAAGATCCCATTTTGAAAGAACGTGAAAAATGGATACAAAAAATATCTATGTCGCATTTTACTATGGACGATGTAAAGAATGGTCTCTTATGGGACTGTGTTAACAATTTTCTGAAAGATAAAATTGCATGAATAAAATAAATGCTGTAACTTGCTATAATTTACAAGGATTCAGGGAAACCGGTTCTCTTTTAGTAAATGGGTTCATACAACATTGGCCCTCGGATGTTTTTTTGACCGTATATGTTGACGACCCCATCCCGAAAAAAGAATTGATACGTGACCCTAGGGTGACATACAAAATTTTAAATCAGAAAGATTTATTAGATTTTAAGGCACGCCACAAGGAAAATCCAGAAGCAAACGGTCTCGGAAGCCATGCAATAAAAGGTGGAAAAAATTACCGTTACGATGCAGTAAGATTTTCACACAAGGTATTTACTTTATTCCAGTTTTTAGAAGCAAATGAAACAGATTTTTTAATATGGCTTGACGGTGATAGTAGAACACATTCTCGAGTCACGAGAAAGGACATTGAATCATGGTGCCCGCCTGGCAAATTTGCAGGCTATCTTGCTAGGCCGTGGCTATACACAGAAACAGGGTTTCATATATTCAACACGAAACACGTGATAGCAAATAGTTTTTTAAATAAATGGAAAGAATATTACACTGAAGATGGAATTTTCAATTTAGATATGTGGACGGACTGTCATACGTACGATGCAGCAATGCACCATTTTGATTCAAAGCATTGGTATAATCTAAGTCCTCCTATGAAAAACAATCACCCTTTTATAAATGGCCCTTTAGGCGATTTCATGGATCATATGAAAGGTCCTAGAAAAAAGAAAAAGACTAGCAACAAAAAAGATCTTGTTGTGAGAAGAAAAAGCGAATACTGGAGAAAAGTAAAGTAAATCTATGAATGTATTTTTAAGTGGTAAAAAGGATCAAGATTATTATTTGAAGAGTTTTGCAAGGTCCATGGACGGCAATCTTTTGCAGACATCTCGATTTGTGAGAGTCAGAAATAACGGTAGCGAGGACATAATTATAAGAGATCAAACTCTCGGCACCTCTCAAGACATAGTATTTGCTGGATTATTACGAGGCAACTATCATCTTTTAAAATACGCCAACGATAACAATCTAGACTTCTTTTATATTGATCACGCATACTTCGATCCGGGTTATAAAGGCAAAAGATGGATGCGAATAGTAAAAAATGGGTTTGTAAAAAATATAATAACGGGCGAAATAGACTGCAAAAGACTTTATCAAAATTTTAAAATAGATTTTCAAAAATACCACGAGTACAAGGACAAAAGAAATATTGTAGTATTGCCACCTAGCAATACAGTATCTCGAGTTTTCGACTGTATTGATTGGGAAGAAAAAATTGTATCAGAAATAAAAAAGTACACAGATAGGCCTATAGTAATGCGATATAAAAATGGTCCTATCATGGATGAAACAATGACAAGATCAAAATCCAGGCAAATATATAATTACGATAAAACTATACAAGAAGAGCTGAACGATGCTTATTGTGTTGTTTCATTTAACAGTTCTGTTGCATTGAGAGCTCTTGAGATGGGAATTCCTGTGATCTGTGAAAAGTATTGCCCAGCATACCCCGTGAGCAATAAAATACAAGATATCGAGAATTTGATTGAATATGAGCGTGAAAAACTGTTTACTAGTTTATCTTGGGGCCAGTTTAATATCGAAGAAGCACGAAATTCAAAAACATTCAGGATATTGAAAAATATAAAACAATGGGATGATTATAATGGAATATAAATTGGCAAGTAATACATGGGACGATAAAGAGATTTCCGCCATACACAGAGTAGTTGATTCTGGCAGATTTACTATGGGTGAGGAAGTAAAGAAATTCGAAGAACAATTTGCAAGTTTCATGGGATCGAAACACGCTGTGATGACAAACAGCGGCAGTAGTGCAAATTTGATAACCATAGCCGCACTTGCATTGAATCCAAAATACAAGAACTCCGGCAATATAATAGTACCGGCCGTAAGCTGGAGCACTACATATTTCCCTGTACATCAATGGGGATACACATTAAGATTTGTGGATATTGACAAGGATACGTTTAATTTAGACGTTGATAAAGTCATGGATGCTATTGATGATGAAACTGCTGCAATTTTTACTGTAAACTTGCTAGGCAATTCCTGTGAATTGCAAGAATTGAAACAAATTTGTCAAGATAGAAACATAGTACTATTAGAAGATAACTGTGAAAGTTTGGGCGCGAGTGAAAACGGTTCATTCTGTGGTTCAGTAGGTGAAATGGGCACATTTAGCTTTTTCTTTAGCCACCACATGCAAACAATGGAAGGTGGGATGGTTCTTACAAATGATTCTGAAACATATGAATATCTGAAGAGCCTCAGGGCACATGGATGGATTCGAGACATGAGTGATTCATCGAATCTTTACGAGAAAACTGGCGATGCATTTGAAGACAGTTTTAGATTTGTATTGCCTGGATATTGTGTGAGGCCGTTGGAGATGAGCGGCGCAATTGGCCAAGAACAACTCAAGAAATGGCCCTCGATGATGGAAGGTAGAAGAAAAAACGCTGCGATTGCCAAAGAAGCATTTGAAGATATTGACGAAATAAGACTGCAAAAGGAAACAGGCATTAGTAGTTGGTTTGGATTCGGTCTTGTATTACAAGGAAGGCTCGCAGGTAGAAGAAAAGAAATAATACAAATATTATCTGACAATGGAGTAGAGACGCGTCCTATAGTTGCCGGTAACTTTATGCGTAATCCTGTGATAGATAGATTAAACTGGGATTCAATAGGATCATTTGAAGTTGCTGATGATCTTCACTTCAATGGATTTTTTATAGGCAATGATAGTATTGACTTGGAAGAAAATATAAAATCGGTAGCAGAAATAATAAGGAATATAAAATGAAAACTGCAGTCATAACAGGGTTTCCAGGTCAAGATGCATGTTATCTTGCCGATTTATTGCTAGAAAGGGGCTATGAGGTATACGGTGTTGTAAAAAGATATACCAGCCCCAATTGGACCAATATAGAGTATCTCGATCTTTTTAACAAGGGTTTGAAAACAATTGTCGGTGACGTTACGGATCCTTGCAGTATGATGGATATAATGGAAATTGCACAACCAGATGAATTTTATAATCTGGCTGCACAGAGTTTTGTAGGTGGTTCTTGGAGATTAGCTTATGTAACAACACACGTTGATGCCATAGGTCCTCTAAATTGTCTTGAGGCAATTAGAAGAATTAAGCCGGATACTAAATTTTATCAGGCGGGCACGAGTGAAATGTTTGGTAATAGCAATGAAAATGGAAGGCAAACCGAAACTACGCCATTTATCCCAGTAAGTCCTTATGGCATATCTAAATTATACGGATACCATATAACAAAAAATTACAGGGAAAGTTATGGTGCATTTTCATGCAATGGAATTCTTTTTAATCACGAATCACCTATAAGAGGGATTGAATTTGTGACGAGAAAAGTCACAGACGGGGTTGCAAGAATTGTAACAGGCAAAGCAAATTCAATTAAACTGGGCAATCTCGATGCTGAAAGAGATTGGGGTCATGCCAAGGATTACGTGAGAGCACAATGGTTGATGATGCAACAAGAAAAGCCACAGGATTTTATTATAGCATCTGGTATCAAACATACCGTGAGAGATTTATGCAGAATTTCATTTATGGCGGCGGGAATAAGCAACTGGGAAGATTATGTGATTGAGGACAATCAGTTTAAGAGACCGAATGAACTGCACAGTCTACATGCAGATTCCAACAAAGCTAAGAATGTTTTAGGGTGGGAACCTAAATATTCCTTTGAAACTATGCTTTGTGAAATGTTGGAAGCAGACATACAGAGACACGAAAAATGATTATTCTAACAGGTCATACGAGTGGTATTGGAAGGGCTGTTTACCAAAAACTTTCACATGAATTCCAAGTAAAAGGATTGAGCAGAGCAACTGGACATGATCTAGAAACTGGTGTGCAGCCTTTCGTCAATGACGATTTCGATGTTTACATCAACAATGCTTATTCAGGGTTTAAACAAACAGAATTGCTTTATGAGTTGTTTAAAAGAAATAAACACAGGCCGTGTTCGATAATTAACATTGGTAGCGTCAGCGGTGACGGGAATCGTGACCAGGTAAATCAATACGCTGTCCACAAGGCGTCCTTAGAAAAAGCATGTAATCAACTACAATTAATTGATACCGAGTGTAAAATTATTCACGTCAAATTAGGTAGAGTAAATACGCCTATGACAGAGCACAGAAAACAATTTCCGAGAATTGACCCCGATTATGTGGCAAATACTATACAATGGATTATTAATCAGCCCAAAGACATTTTAATAAAAAATATAACAATAGATGTAATGCATAGTAGAAAGGAAATGATAAAATGATACCGATATTCATAGGATATGACCAAAGAGAAAGTGTTGCATATCATATTTGCACAAATTCAATAATAAGACATGCTTCAGCACCCATTTCAATCTCGCCGCTCGCTCTCAATACTCTTGAAGGTTATGAAGAAAAACATAATGATGGTAGCAATCATTTTATTTACAGTAGGTTTCTTATTCCTCATTTGATGAATTACAAAGGATGGGCGATTTTCATGGATGGTGATATGATTCTTCGTGACGATATAAAAGAACTTTGGGATATGAGAGATGATTCAAAGGCAGTTATGGTTGTAAAGCATGATTACGTGACAAAAATGACTGAAAAATATATGGGTGCGAAAAATGAAAACTACCCAAGAAAAAATTGGTCAAGCGTCATTCTATGGAATTGTGGTCACGAAGCAAATAGAGGAGTAACACCCGAATTTGTCCAAAACTCGACGGGCGCGCAAGTTCACAGATTTACGTGGCTTGATGACGACCTGATCGGCGAAATCCCCGAGGAATGGAATTGGCTTGATATTGAATACGATTACAACCCAGAGGCAAAATTAATACATTATACACTAGGGCTTCCCGGGTTTGTAGAATTTTCAACTCAGGGGTCATTTGCAGATGAATGGCATAGAGAAAAAATATACTCAAATTACATTGTGCAAAGAGATGTATAACATTGCGAAAAATTTTTGAGGGGAAGACAGTTTCTGTAGTCGGGAATGCAAAGAGTCTATTTAAAAACGAACACGGCAAAGAAATAGATTCCGCAGATGTTGTTTGTAGAATTAAACGCGGGTTTTATATGATAAACGATGAGGCTATAAAATCTCATGGTAAAAGAACCGATGTTTGGTTCTTGAATTGGTTTAAGACAATGAACCCGAAAACAGTAACAGATAAAAGATGTGATATAATTGTCGAAATTTTAAATAACCCCTTAATAGATATAGAATGGCTCAGAAAAGATTTAGGGCATCACAGACCCTCTACAGGGTTGAGAATATTGCATCTGATATCTCTTTTTGATCCGAAAGAGGTCAATGTGTATGGATTTGATTGGAAGAAAACACCTTCATTTCACGACAGACTAAGAAAAGATTCGAGGCACAATTTTGAGCTAGAAAGAAAATATTGCGCAAAGAGATTTTTTAGAGAAAATAGCAATTTCAGATTGGTATCATGAAAGAATGGTTTGAAGGCAAGACAGTTGCAGTTGTAGGAAATTCTTTATCCTTGTTTGAAAGTAACTATGGTTCTGAAATTGATTCCCATGATGTCGTTGTGAGAATCAATAAAGCTGCAATATTATACACGAAAAAACTTGCTTATGAATCGCACGGCAAACGTACTGATGTGTGGGTGTTTTGGAACACCTCTGAGTACAGAAATTATTTTAGGAGAATACCATCTAATATAAAGAAAATCCATGCAGGACACCAGGGCAGAGTATCTAGAAATGCAAATGATGTGCATCTTCTATACCCAGATGCATACTACACAGAACTGAAAAAACATGCAGGTAAGCACAACAACCCCACAACCGGTCTAATCACACTTGATTATATATCAAAATGCAACCCCAAGTTCGTTTCTGTATATGGCTTCGATTGGAAAGAAACGCCCACATTTACAGACCCCAATATGAGAAGAGAAAGGGGATGTCCTCATGATTATGCTGCCGAAAAGAAATACTGTGCCGAAACTTTCTTTTCGAAAGATATATTTTTATTGAAAACATAAGTCGAATAAATAAAATAAACACCCTTTTAATCAGGATATTGATATGCCAAAGAAAGAAGATAAGAAAAAGTTGCTAACTTTTAAGGAATTTGATCCTGAAAAGTATATAAATCTAGAACCTAAGATTGAAAACACCGACGAATTGGATTCTGAGGAATCGCTCGATGAGGCTCCGCTCTCTGCAATGCAAAGAAGACGCCGTGGTCGTGTAATGAGAAAATACAAAAATAAAATTGCAATGGCAAGAAAGAGAGCAAAGAGAAGAAGGGCAAGTCCTGAGAAACTCAAGCAGAGGGCAAGAAGACAAGCACGCAATGTTATCCGTCAGAGATTGATGAAAAACAAAAATTACTCTGAAATGTCCCCTGCCGAGAAAATAAACCTGGATAAAAAACTTGCACGAGTACCCGCGGCAACTATTGAAAGAATTGCAAAGAGATTATTGCCACAGGTTAAAAAATCCGAAAGGGAAAGACTTTCTAAGACTCTAAGTTCAAAGAATGAAGATTTTTCGGCAGACGAACTATTTGAAATGCTCATACTCGAAAAAAAGCTTTCGGGTGAGGATCCGGATATAGGAGACAAGCCAGGGTCGCAACCAAAGGGTTACTACAAGGGCGTTGAAAAATCTAAAAAGGATGACAGACTAGCACATTTCAAGAAATACGGGAAAAAAGATGATGATAATCCCGATGCATACAAACCTGCTCCTGGCGATAAAGATGCTGAAACAAAGCCTTCAAAATATACAAAAAAATACAAGGAATTATATGGCGAGGCGTCACAGTATGATGCGATGCCTAGAAAAAGATATCACAAGGCATTGGAAAATAATGGGTCCGTGAAAATCGACAAGAGATTTAGATTTTTCAAAAAGAAATTGGATGAATCCTTTGATATAAATGAGGTTTTTGAATTACAAGAAACAGTAGAAAATTTATTCGAAAGCAACCCTGAAAAGGCCATCAAGAAGAAAGCCAAAGAGACGGGTATTTCTTATTCAATACTAAAAGACGTTTTTGACCGTGGTGTTGCGGCTTGGAAGACTGGACATAGACCGGGGACTACTCCTGTACAATGGGGTCTTGCGAGAATAAATTCATTCGCGACGGGTGGTAAAACAAGAACAACTGCTGATAAAGATCTATGGGCAAAGCATAAGAAGAACGAGTCGGTTTCATTAGATTCGAGATTTGAATCTTTACTTGAACAGAAAAATGAGCAAGTATCATTTAATGGATTTACCACAAAGAATTTTGATTTGTGCCCGGGTGCCAAGAAGGCTTTTGAAAGGGGTTTGGAAAACGTAAAGGACAAAGAAAAGTTCTTGACAGCCTTAAAAGCAGTAGATGATTATCTTGACCTTGAGAGAAAAATACTAAAAAAGGGGACTGCCACAGAAGAAGATTATGAACAAATGATGGATTCTGTTGACGAGGCGATATACGAAATAGAAGAAGCCGGGCTGACTGGTCACAACTATCATCAAATACACCTCGATACAGTAAAGGATTTGTTACCTCCCATCGGTGAATCTAAAAAAGCGGATTCCTCGAATAGAGAATGGGGTACTGATAGTCTCACGAAGATTTATAAAAAGGACACACCAGGTCAAAAGTTAGATGAACAATCTCCTTTAATGAAACCCATTGACAGAGGCTCACGCGTAAAATTTACATATGAAACAATGACAGATGCACCTGAAGATATACAAGGCACTGTCATCGGCACGGACACTGAAACAGGAAGATTGCGCGTCAGAGATGATTATGGAAAATTATATATAGTAAAACACGAAGATGCGGAGTTGGTGTAATGGTAGACATAAAAATACCATCAAAAAAATCTACTTTGGATATTGATAGAAAAGAAATGCCGCAGGTTGCTTCGAAAGATGTTGTGAATTTTATAAGACATCTTAAGAAAAACGATATAAAAGTCACAAGAAAAAAAGTAGACCCCTCGTCGTTGAATGCAACTCAAGGTCAATTCCACAAGAAGAAAATATCTGATTTAATAGACGCGATGGATAAATCTGATTATAATCCAAAACCTATTATTACAAGTAAAGATATGTATATACTTGATGGTCATCATAGATGGCTGGCACATGTAAACACTGGGGAAGATATTGAAATTTATCATATTGATTTACCTATTAATGAGCTTATTGATGTTGTAAAACAATATCCTAAATCATTCACAAAAAAGTTATACGAGTATTTTGATATTTTGTCAGAAGATGATGACGTTTGCCCTATTATAACGGTTGGGCAGATGAAATCTTTTGAGAGTGTCGTGGATAAATTGTTTGATAAATTTGGGTTGGACTTTGAGTTTACGAGACATTTTCGTGATCGGATGGGCGATGATCGAAATGAACCATGTATAAGCTTGAAAGAGTTAGCTGCCTTTGTCAAAAAGATTTATAAAAGGCAGGGCAAGTCAATCAAAGGTGTTGCCGGGGCAGAAGCAGTAATCAAAGATATACAATCAAATCTAAATATCCCCGTCGCTGTTAAATACGATTCTAAAAAAGATGAATTTGATGTCGTAATGAAAACTGTTATGAGAAAAAAGAATTTCAGGACTCCAAATAAGGTTATAAAGTACTGATATGAAAAATTTTAAAACATTTTTAGAAGATAAAGACCCTTGTTGGAAAGGCTATCGCCAATTGGGGATGAAGAAAAAAGATGGTAAAGAAGTACCAAATTGTGTACCAGAAGAAACCTCCGAATCCCGGAAAAGAAGAGATGAAAAATAAAATAGCATTTATACACATCCCAAAGACCGGCGGCGGAAGTATAAAGCATTGGATAAATAAACATGATGTGGACATAATTCATAGCGACGCATTTGACGATGCTCATTTAACGCTAGATGAGATAGAAAAAAGAGTGGGCAAAGTCGATTGGTCATTCTGCTGCACAAGAAATACATATGCCAAAATGATAAGCTTCTATGAATTTAGCAAAGAGAAATTTGAAAGAAATGCGAGAATTTACGAAAATTTCACAGATAAGCAATTCAAGACTGTACCTGAAAGCAAAATACTAATATTACAAAACTCCAAGAAAGTAGTCAATATTATCAATAAAGGAATTATACCATTTATGGAATGGGCGATTGAAACGAATCATAGGGGTTCCTTATCACAGCTTGATTGGGTAAAAAATGTTGATTATATATGCAGGACAGAAAACATAAAGGATGATTTCAAAGTAGTGCAAAAGAAACTGAATTGTGATTTAACATTGGGTAAAACACATAGAGTTCTGAAATATAATCCAGAAATTTATTATAATAAAAAATTCATAGATTTTATATATGAAAACTACAAAGACGAAATAGAACACTTTAACTATAAACCGGAATATAGGAAATAACAATGATAAATTTTTTCAATTTTCTCTCAGAAGCTAAAATATCTGCAAAAAATTTAGACAAAGCTGCTGATATTTTTAAAAGAATGGTAGAAAAAAGAATGGGGTCTAAATATTATAGATTTGGAGGTCCTAAAGGTTTCAGTGAGATCAAAAACGGAACTGGTATACTATACATTTCTGAATCCGGCAAGGCAATGAGAATCAATTACAAGTCTGGTGAAATAACATCAATTACTCTTTGGGATAGATTTAAGCTAAATCAACCGGGTGATTATACCATAGATCTTGGCGGCATTGGACTTCTTCAGGCAGGTAAAAAATTACTTGATATCATTTCAAGACCGAGTGTCGGGAAAATATCAACGTATGCAGAATTGTCAGAAACCTATTTGACAGAAGCAAAACGAATTACCCCTTCTAAATTTGCCGAATTAGTGCAGAATAATTTGCCGTCTTCAATAAAATTAGATGCTGTCCCGTGGAGTGTTTTTGCTGATATTGCCCTCGCAAATGATTACCAAATTCCAACCGTAGTAAGAAAAACAAAAGACTCTGGCAGAGGTAAAAAAGCAAGATTTAATCTTACTATGTTGCTATCCGGGGATGATATAAATGTAGATGTTGATAAACCTGCCAAAGACGCGGAGCCGATATATTATATTAAAGTAACTTCACAGGACCCCAATACGAAAAAGTTTATGTCAGTAAAGGGTGATAAAAAGGCACAAAATCTATTAAATGACATTAATAAAACTCTCAATGACCCTAATCCAAAACAGGAAATGATGGACCCCAATACATTATTCGGCAGAATGAGAAATCTAGTTCAAGTTGTTTGCAGAGGCGCTAGAAATTCGTTGGTCATATATGGGGGCGCTGGTATTGGTAAGACTTATGTCGTAAATAAAACCATAAAAGAAGAAGGCTTAAAGGAAGGCAAAAGTTATTTTGTCATAAAGGGCAAGATAACAACATCAGCACTTTATCAAACTCTTTTCATACACAGAGACAATAAATTACTTGTATTTGATGATACCGATTCCGTATGGGGCGATTCTGAAGCTGCTAATATTCTAAAGGCAGCTCTTGATTCATACGATGAAAGAAAAATATCCTGGTTCTCACCAAAGAATATAAATGTTTCCAAGATGTCTGAGGAAGACCGCGAGGCATATAATGAAAAATTGGATGATCAATTCGAGGAAGATCCAGACGGTAAAATGAAATTGCCTTCTGAATTTTTGTTTAATAGTAGAATTATATTCATTTCAAATCTACCATATGAAAAATTTGATAAGGCAGTATTGAATAGATCTGCAAAAATCGACATGACAATTACTCAAGAACAACTGTTTGAAAGAATGAAAAGTATTCTAACTCACCTAGGCGATAAAACTGTCCCTGAAAATATAAAAGAAGAAATACTTGAATTTCTCAAAGATGAATTTTACAAGGGTTCAATTAGTGAAGCTTCTATGAGAACATACGTTGCAGCAGAAGATTTATATAGATCAGGACTACCTAACTGGAAAGATTTGCTTGCTTATGTCTAAAATAAAAACACTTTCGGAATTTACATTGGAAAGGGCAGTCTATTATCATGTGGAAAATAGACTGCCTATATATGAAAATATTTTTAGAGCAGGCACTCCACTGCATTTTCATTTGATAGAAAGAATCAAGAATCTTTATCTAAAAGGTGAATATATCCCCCTGGATGAACAGGAAAAATCTCTATTAGAAACTGATATTGGTGAATGGGATATATACGAAGGCAAAGAAGTACCACTTGATTATCCTATGATTTCTGAGGCAGAATATAAAGGCAGAGATGTTGAATTAAATAGACCAAAAAGAGGCGGTGATAAAAAATTCTATGTATATGTCAAAGATCCCAAGACTAAGAATATTAAAAGAGTTGAATGGGGTGATACTTCTGGCTTAAAAATAAAAATAAGTGACCCCGAGGCAAGAAAGTCATTTGCTGCTAGGCATCAATGTGACAAGAAAAAGGATAAGACAAAACCTGGGTGGTGGGCGTGTCGTACCCCAAAATATGGTAAGCAACTAGGTCTAAGCCCCTCTTCAACTGGCAACTTTTTTTGGTGATACATGAAACCTTACACAGATGAAATGTTATCCGAAACTAAATGGATAAGAGAATTCAACCCACGAGTCACAGAATCAGAGGAATATATCTGGCATAAAGATTTGAAAGATAGAGAAATAAAAGTGCTCGAAGGTATAGGATGGAAATTTCAATTTGACAATGAATTGCCTTTTAATATAAATACCAATGACAATTTTATAATACCAAGAATGATCTATCATAGGTTGATACCCGGTAAATCAAAACTAAGGATAAAAATAAATGAA
>Ga0102945_1000190_pt1 | contig 19825 bp, 18 predicted proteins | sample SalPonred_H2O_MG_FD_78207 | JGI IMG/M metagenome (GOLD analysis project Ga0102945, IMG submission 78207) | Salt pond water microbial communities from South San Francisco under conditions of wetland restoration - Salt Pond MetaG R2_restored_H2O_MG ...
TATGTAGATCATGTTAATAGGGTTGTGGAGTATGCGGTGAAACAGATGAGGTTATATCAAGAAATGGGTGGAACAGTAGATTTTACCGAAGAAGAACTTGTTTTCGCCGCACTCTTCCACGATTTAGGTAAGATAGGTGATGGAGATCGTCCAAACTATATACCTCAAACTGATAAATGGCGTCAAGATAAGTTATCTGAGATGTATACCTTTAATCCTGAGTTAGATTTTATGTTAATTCCTGATAGATCGCTGTTTATCCTTCAGAAGTTCGGTATTAAAGTGAATCAGAAAGAGTTTTTAGCTATTAGACTACACGATGGTGTATTCGATAAGGCTAATGAAGCGTATTTTTTTAGTAATATGGAGTCTTCTAGACAGAAAACCTCTATTATCTCTATTCTACACTCAGCCGACTTTTTGGCTTCTAAGGTAGAGTACGATATTTGGAAAAGAGAAGGTGGTTCTTCACAGCCGAAAGCCCAAAAAACACAATCTTCAACAGGAAAACGAGTAAACTCCTCAGAAGGTCTTACGAATATGTTAAAAAATCTATAAAATGTTGGTAACTATCGTAATTTTATCTATCATTATAGTAGTATTGGGTATTGCAATACGCAATCTTTTAATTAAAAACGAAAAGTACGAGGATGTTGTGCGTGACCAGACACAGTATCTTCAAAATATATCAAACGCAATAGTCGAAGGTCAAAAGCACCTGCAGAATCTTGATGAACGAGGGGTCTTTCAGTCAGACGATGAGGTCGGTTATTTTTTCGAACAATTAAAATACGTTCAAGACGAGCTAAACCGATACATGCTCCCAGAAAATTATGGCAAGGAAGAAAAGCAAAGCTAATTACTTCACAAAAGAGACAGAAGAATATATAGTCAAATATAATAACTCAGACGATATTCAGTACAGAAATAAAATATTTACTGATCATATATACCTACCTTTTTATAAGCTAGCTGAAAATATTATACACACGTTTAAATTTTACTATACTGACGTAGATCAGATAGAGGATTTGAAGCATGAAATTGTATCGGTTTTACTAGAGGAAAAAATAGATAAGTTTGACCCTACTAACGGTGCTAAGGCTTATTCTTATTTTGGTACTATAGTAAAAAGATGGTTGATTAATTATAACAATAAAAACTACAAAAAACTTAAACAGATTGGGCAATTTTCTGAAATGGAAGAGACATATGAGCCTGACCTAGATAGAGATACCGTCAGTAAGAAAACTTTATCCAGGCTTTTAGATGAATGGGTAGAAGAAGTATACGACGACTTAGATTACCTTTTTGAAAAAGATTCAGATAAACAGATAGCAGATGCAGTACTAGTTGTGTTTAAAACTAGAAACGATCTAGAGATATTCAAGAAAAAGGCGCTCTATATCTATATTAGAGAAATGACTGACTGTGATACCCCAGCCCTTACCAGAGTTGTTAATAAACTCAAAGAAACCTGGTATGAAAAATACCAGAAACTATACGACCTTGGAGTTTTAACCAATAATTCTTTCTAATCTATTTATAAAGAAAGACGTATGAGTTTAGATAAAGAAATCTTTAAAGGTAAAACTCTATCTGACCTTTTTGGAGAAATCTACGAGAACTCGAAAGAAACCAAAGGACAGGTAAAAGCGCTAATAAACGAACTCAAACCTCTTATAGAAGGTATTGGAGACGCTACTCTCATTGTTCCTATGATAAAAGAGTACATGGAGATAGGAGTAAAGAATGACGAGCATTTAATTAAATTAGCGACGGTAATTCAACGTATAGAAACAGCACAAGCTAAAGGTGATGGAGCAGGAGAATTCGATTTTTCTGATCTTCAAGATTTATTAGAAGAACAGGAAGCTCTAGAACAGCAAATAGAAGAAACTAGTAAAGAATCAGAGGAGGATGACATCGAGTAACCCTACCCTAACGTTAGTTAGAGTTAAAGATATAATCTTAGATGAATCACATCCAGAATACCGTACATTTGGTAAGACGGAAAGTATAGGAGTTATTAAATACGCTCCTATAGATAAAAACGTAGATACGTCTGATACTGTAAATCTCCCACCAGCCTATCCTTTAAATCACTTAACTAAGACATGCCCGCTAATTAACGAGGTGGTATTCTTAGTAACAGGTATTCGAGCGGATAAAAAAGACGCTAAATTAGCATACTACTTTTCTCCCGTTAGTATATTTAACGAGACAAACTACAACGCTTCATTTGATAATCTAGATAAATCTAACCTTACACCTGGATATCAATTCCCAGTAGATAATAAAAAACGGCCTTTATATCCTTTCCACGGAGATACTATTTTACAAGGCCGCCATGGACAGTCTATTAGATTAACAGGAGCCAAATCTTTTTCAAACCCTTTCATAAACGATTCTAATACAGGTGAACCTTTAACTATTATAACTAACGGACACCGTAGGGTTAATCAAAATAGTTTGTATATAGAGGATGTGAATAAAGACGACTCTTCTATATACCTTACCTCTGATCATTTAATCCCTATTGAACAAATACGAGATAAATTCTTAGGAGTAGAGAAAAGACCGACGTTAGGAAAAAACTATAAAGGTAAACAGGTAATACTTAATAGTGGAAGGTTAATATTTAATGCTTATGATGATGATATCCAATTAACTTCTAAAAATAACACAAGCATATCATCTAAATATATCAGCATAGATGGAGATAGAACTATTGGATTAGATGCTAAAAAAATATACCTAGGAGAAAAAGCACTAAGATTTGAACTTCAACCAGTTTTATTAGGAAACCAAGTAGAAATATTTTTAGACGTTTTATTAAGTGCTCTTGGATCTCTAGCTGACGCTTTAAAAAGTGCACGTACTGTTGATCAAAAAACTATCCCTAGACTCAATGTAAATGGATATACTTTAGAAGCTACAATAAAAGGACTCCAAAACCAGATTAATCCTAACGGTAATTCATTACTTAAATCTAAAAAAGTATTTACTGAATAATGGCTATACCGGCAAACATAAAACCTAAATTAAGTGAATTTGTTAATATTGGATTAGCTAAAGGTCAAGCAATACTAATAACTAAAGTTCAAAAAATAATAAGAGAAAAGCTTGAAGAGCTATTAACTTCATGCCCTCCTCCTGAAGTTTTAAAAGCAATAACTCAGACTATAGAGAATATTAGACCTATTATAACAAATACAGAAAAAGAAATTAGTCGAGCTTCTAAAGTAACAGATCAATTAAATCCCGCAATCACAGCCGGTAATCTACTCATAGAGATATTTACTAAACAACCTCTTCCTGCAACTGCAGTTAACGGAGTATTTTCCCCTATCAATCCGATAGGAGGCCCAGTCCCATCTGTGCTATATTCACAACCAAGAGGATTTACAAATAAAGAAACAGCTACACTACAATGGGCCAGAAACCTTGTAGAGGTTCTAACAGATGAAGGACTAGCCATTGCTGATGGAATCTCAGCCTCTGAAAGTATATTATCACCTATAAAGAATCAACTAGATCAACTTGACGCACTAGTACAAGCGTGTTTTGTTAATCAAGACTTAACCGACGAGGATAGAAGACTACTTCTACAGGACATACAAGGGGGTCCTAATCAAGACCCTGCATTTACTAGCCTGCGGTATACTTCACCGAGCGGTAGAACGTATACGATAAAAGTAATAAAAGATAAAAATTCACCAGAAATAGCACCAAGGCGTCAAGCAATAGTACAAGACTTTAGAGGAATTACCGTACTAACTGGACCTTCATCATTTGCTACAAGAACTCAAATACTAATTGACGAAATAAAATTTAGGATAGATAACCAACTTCCTTAACTTAACTATTTATATATATGAAAATCGATCAACTTAGAAAGATAATCAGAGAAGAAGTAAGAGCTGCAGTCAAGGAAGAGTTACAAGACGTACTCACCGAAGCCGTAAAAATAGCCAGTACCCCATCTAAAATGCAACCCGCACCAAAACCAGGAACTTCAGACTGGTCAGCTGCAAAAAAGCCATCTAGACAGGAACTAGCCGAAATGATTGGACTAAAGACCCCACCAAAGCAAACTAATATTGAGTTTACTAAAAATGAATCTATCAATTCAATGTTAAAGCAAACTCAAAAGTCGATGACTAACGAAGATTACAACCAAACCCTCTCAGGAACATTAGATATGGTTCAAAAACCTAATTTTGCTTCTACAATGGCTACTCAAATGAGCATGGAAAATAACGGACCTATGCCCGGTATAGATATTAGTAAGTTAGATTTTGTAGGTAAAGCTAAGAGTGTGTTAGACGCTTCTATCAAAAAAGATAAACAAAGACTCGGTCAATTATAATGCCAATAAAAGTACAGCAAATAGACCCTTTAGATTTAAGATCCTCAGTAGGAGTAGGTGTAAACTTACCCTATACCGGTAATGCTGTATTTAATACAACTTATACAACTAGTGACGCTACTAAAGCTAATTTAATTAACTACTTTTTAACTAATAAGGGAGAAAGATATTTAAACCCAACTTTCGGATCAGATATAAGACTTCTACTATTTGACAATATAACAGCCGATAAAGTAGATAATTTAAAAGAAAGTATAAGTAGAGAGCTTGAACTATTTTTTCCAAGAGTAAAAGTAAAAACTTTTGAAATAACAGGAACTCCTGATACGAACACTTTTAGAGTATATTTAAAATACGAACTAATCAATACTAACATTCAGGACGAAATTTTAATTAATATAGAACAGTAATGGCTCAAGAAAGAGATATAAAATATATTAACAGAGAGTTTGATGATTTCAGAACTCAACTTATAGAGTATACTAAGAATTATTTTCCTGATACCTATAATGATTTTTCAGCCACTTCTCCTGGTATGATGTTTATTGAAATGGCATCCTATGTTGGAGACGTACTCTCTTTCTACCAAGATAATCAATTACAGGAAACTTTTCTTACATACGCTAAAGATCCAAAAAATCTATATTCTTTAGCTTACATGATGGGGTATCGTCCAAAAACTACAGGAGTCTCAGTAGCTAATATTGAATTTTCCCAAACAATTGACGCAGACACATCTACTAATAATTTTCCAAGCTGGTCCCAAGCAGCGTTCATACCAGAAAATACAGTTTTAACATCTACAGATAGCTCTCAAACTAAATTTTTACTAGATAAAAGCATAGATTTTAGTTTCTCAAGTTCTTACGACCCTACAGAGGTTATAATATCAGAAGTAGACGAAAACAACATACCGGTAGCTTATACATTAAAAAAGACCGCAGAGGTATTTTCAAGTGAAATAGTAACTACTGAATTTACAGTTAACTCTTCTCAAAAATTTCTTACACTCACTATTGAAGATACGGATATAGTAGGAATACTAGACATTGTAGATGGAGATAATAATACTTGGTATGAGGTTCCATTTTTAGGTCAAGACACTATCTTTTCAGAAGATGAACCTATAATTTCGAGCTCTCAATTCAGAACATTAGCTATTAAAAAAGTACCACGACGATTTGTTACAAGACACCTTTCATCAGGATTTTTACAAGTACAATTCGGAGCGGGAACTAACGATAGTGAAGATTCTATAATTATCCCAGATCCAACTAACGTAGGACTAGGAGGTGCTAATGGAATCACTCAGCTTGATAAAGCTTACGACCCATCTAATTTTTTACATAGTAGAGCTTACGGTATAGCCCCTACTGCAGGAACAGTATTAACTGTTCGATATTTAAAAGGAGGAGGAGTAGCAGCAAACGTCCCGGCCAACTCCATCACCATTATAGATAATATCTCAGACGTTACTGTAAATAATCCGAGACCGGCACAAGGCGGTAGAGATGGTGATACTGTAGAGGAGTTAAGACAGAACGCTCTTAGATCATTTAGCGAACAAAAAAGAACAATCACTATACAGGATTATACGGTTAGAGCACTTTCCCTTCCACCAAAATACGGTAGTATAGCAAAAGCGTATATAACACAAGACCAACTATCTAATAGAGACACCTCAGGAGACCTTTCCTCATACAACCCTTTTGCTTTAAGCCTGTATATTTTAGGATACGATAATGCTAAAAAACTACAACCTGCAGACGCAATACTCAAAAGAAATCTTAGAATATACCTATCAGAGTATATACCCGTAACAGATTCTATTAATATAAAAGATGCATTTATAGTTAATATAGGTATAGAATATGAAATAATGGTTCGTCCAAATTTTTCAAGTAGAGATGTACTTTTACAATGCAGTAATGTTTTAAAAACCTATTTTGATATATCTAAATGGAGTATTAATCAACCTATAAATTTATCAAAAGTTTATACAGAACTAGACAGAGTAAAAGGAGTGCAAACAGTTCAAAAGGTAGAAATAACAAATAAACAAGGCGGAAATTATTCTCAATTTGCGTATGATATTAAAGGTGCAACTAGAAATAATATTGTGTATCCTTCTTTCGATCCATGTATATTTGAAATTAAATACCCCGATCAAGATATTAAAGGACGGGTAACAACTTTATAAGATGGCAGTATATAGAATTTTTCCTGATAACGATACATTTATTTACACAGAAGATGTACAAGGTAACGCTGGTCGAGACGAGGTTCTTGAACTTGGAGGTTATCCAATAGCTGGTGTCGGGCAGACATCAAGAATGCTATTTAAGTATAATACTGCCCAAATTCAAGACACTATTAATACTAAGATAGGAAATAATTCATTTGATGCTAATTTACACGTATATCTAGCTTCCGGATACGAGTTACCGGAAAGCTTAACTATTAACTCTTATCCTATATACGATACCTGGGTAAACGGAGTTGGTAAGTTTGGAGATATCCCTACAGATAAGTCTGGAGCAAGCTGGATATATAGAACAGCACAAACTGTAGTAGACGGAGCACCTGCCGGAGATAGGTGGTTATTGGAATATAACCTACATAACTCTACCTCTTCTGCCATGCCCGTAGGGGTTACCGGTTCTTATAATTCAACATATGAAGGAGGAGGAAACTGGCTTACCGGCTCTAATGGCATAGACCTTGAAAGCACACAAAACTTTCAACTTAATGATAATTTAGATTTAAACATACCTATTACTAATGCAGTACTTTTACATTATAGTGAATCTATATCTAACAATGGCTATATTGTAAAATTAGCAGATAATTTAGAATTTAACACAACCTCCTCTATAAGACTAAAATACTATAGCAGCGATACCAATACTATCTACCCTCCATATCTTGAATTTGCATGGGACGATAGTGCTTATGAAACTGGATCATTAACATTACTCTCTGACTCAGAATCGGTAATACAGCTGGCAAATAATAAAGGAGAGTATATAGATGAAGGAAAACAGAGATTTAGACTGAAAGCTAGACCAAAGTACCCCACACGCACCTTCACAACATCTTCAGCTTACTCTACAAATTACGCTCTACCTACATCATCATACTGGGGGATCCGAGATGAGTTTACGGAAGAAATGATAGTACCATTTAATACCGGAAGCACTAAAATAAGCTGTGATTCAATAGGGCCGTATTTTGATATTTATATGGACGGTCTACAGCCCGAAAGGTACTATAGAGTACTTGTTAAAACTGAAATAGACGGCAGTACAGTAGTCATAGACAATAAAGATACTTTTAAAGTTGTAAGAAATGGCTGAAAAGATTAGGTTAAAGAAGACCGTACAACAAAAGGATCAGTTTTCTAAAGTAGTATCTAGAGAGTTTACAACTTTTGTTAGAGAGACAGATCAAGAAGTAGGAGATACAGTTAGTGAATTATTTAGATTATATGATAAACTGTACTTAGAAATTCCTTTAGAAGGACCTCAATCTCATACATACCTTATAGAGGAAAGTTCTAAATTAGTACAAGTTACTCAAGATAATGAAGACATACAGCCTCTTTTAGATGAAATAAACGAACTTAGAGAAAGGCTATTAATCGCCAACCAACAAATAATAGAACTGCAAACTCAGTCTAATGGCCAACTATAAATACACTTTTTCTTTAATAGACGAAGATCAAGTCTACCAAAAAGACGCACTATCTCAAAAAGACAGTAATCTTATAGAGACTTTTGAGGTCAATTCTTCTTTTAACCAATCTGATGACCTATTAGAGGTACATTACTATTCTTTAGATGGACGGCTACTAGACAGTGACTACTCTTCAATTAACATACAATCTAATCAAGATTCTGAGACTGCCAATCAAGACACTTTAAATACATTAACTCTAAGAGTAGAAGAGGATTTACTACAAAAAGAGTTCGTGTATGGGGACGTCTACTTAGTTTATAACTTTCTTAATAATCCATTTACCCTCAAAGACACCAGAGACCCTTTTTTTATTGAAGAAATATCTGCTGATAGATTAGAACTAAGATTACTTAGTAACAATTTAACAGATTCTAATATTATTAAAAAAGTAGGAGAAATTAAATCTAAATTAGATTCTCCGGATTCTTCTGAATATTACGTTAATCTAGGAGATAATAACCTATTAATTGTTACAAACATAGACGTACTTCCGTACACTAATACACAGTCGGTAGTAGTTAAACTATATAACCCTCTATCAGAACAAGTTACTACTAAAACAACTTTAAATATAAGTCAGAAAATTTCCGATTCGATTGCTTATCAAGCGTTTGCAGAATTGATCACTGACGAAATTAATCCTCTTTATTTAAAAGGACCTAATTTTGGTTTAGATGTAGAAGAAGATAGTGAACAACCCACACAGTACTTTAACATTGACGATTTATTCGGATACCCGGTAACTAGTTCGTACTACGAAGTAAAATCTGCTTTTGAAGAAAAAGGAGTTGAACTAAGTACTAACTATAACGACTATTCAAATTTTATAAACTTTTCTTCTGCACAAGAAAGATTACAAAACTTCAAATATAAACTAGACCTTATTAACGAATACCAGGCAGTATTAAAATCTAAAACTGCTTATACCGGTTCGTCTCAAGCCTATACCGGGAGTAAAAATTATTATGAAGGGCTAATAAACGAAATATTAGGTAATTTTGACCATTATGACAGGTTCCTCTACTATGAAAGTAGCTCCTACTCTTGGCCTAAAGAAGGAACCGGCAAACCATTCAACTTAGTAACAGGATCCGCCGCTACAGGTTCAAACTCTTGGTACGAACTGCAGCTGGTTTCTGCTTCTATTTTTGACAATTCAAACCCTCATTCATTAGTAAACACCGTACCGGAATTTTTAAGAGAAGATCCTGATAATCAAAAGTATGTGAAGTTTATTCACATGATTGGACAGCACTTTGATAATTTATGGCTGTACACAAAAGCTGTAAGCGATAAGTACGACGGAGACAACAGATTAGATTCCGGTATATCAAAAGATCTTATTCAAGACGCTCTTAAAAATTTCGGAGTAAAACTTTATAGTAGTAACAAAACCACACAGGAGTTATTTAAAATATTTACTGGAGACTTCTATCAAATGACTTCTGAGGAGTTTGGCAGTAGGTTATCCTCAGCAACTTTTGTTACCGGGTCCAGTACCCCTACATCTGAAGAAAATTACAGAAAAGAAATCTATAAAAGACTGTACCACAATCTTCCCTTTCTTAATAAAACTAAAGGAACAGAAAGAGGTATTAGAGCGTTACTATCTTCGTTTGGTGTACCGTCTCTATATTCTGACGGAAGCGTCCTTAACACAGGAAGTTTATTTATAAATCAGGTTGGAGGTACTATATCTGGCAGTTTTAATTTAGGAGGAGATCAATATGTGACTTCTTCTTTGGATAAAATTAGAATAGATAATACCGGAAGTATAATTAGCGGAGGAGTCTTATCTCAATACACATCAATAAATAAAACTGACTCAAAATACGCTAAAGACTATAATTTAGTAGAGGCTGGGTACTCTCCTGCTAACTACCTTAATAATTTAATTATAACTTCAGCTTCTTTAGAAGGATTTGATATTAACGACATTATTGGAGATCCTAGAAACAATGATTCTGGCTCTTATGACCAACTAATAAGAAAAGCTAATCAATACCTTTCTTCGCTATCAGGTTCTGCTTATGATTTAAGAGACTTTGTAAGAACTCTTAAATTTTATGATAACGTTTTATTTAAGACCATAACTGATTTTCTACCAGCACGTTCTAATGTAAGTACCGGGATTATAATTAAACCTCACTTGTTAGAAAGATCTAAAACAAAGCAAGTACAAGTAAGAAGTAGCGACAGAGAATACCTTTCTGGTTCATACTTAAAAACAGATACGTCTAATTTTAGCAAACTAAAAAAACAGCTTGTAGGAGATCTCACCTTAACCGGTTCTATCGAGATAGGACAAACCTCAGGGAGTCACGGTAGTACCTATGAAACAGGAGGAGGAGAAAAAGATACTGCATACAGTTCATCTTTCATGTCTCCCTACGGACCGGTACTCCTCCCTTACCATACTCATAATGAAGCTAAATTTGACGGAGAACTATCAGGGAGTAACATTACTCTAACCAGCGGAGAACTTAATGATGAAAATCTCTTTAAATATCGAAACCCTAATACGTCATTTTTTAAAGTCAATATAACAGGTAGCTGTGAAATTACAGTTTTTAGCTCAGATATAAACCTACCCGCTAGCACTCCAACTCCTACTCCAACTCCCGTATGTGAAGGAACAGTAACTGCAACTAATATAGATGGACCTCCTCCTACACCAACACCAACACCTACAGATACACCAACACCAACACCTACAGATACACCTACTCCAACTCCTACCCCTACACCATGTAGATCAATGAGCTCAGCAACATATAACTACACTTACGATGCTTCTAGCGGGACAACAGCTTGTACATCGGGAACATCTATAACAGTTTACACAACCGGTGATTTACCGTTTACTGGAGTAGTCCTATACCAAGATCCTGAAGGATGCATTACAGCAGATCAAGGATTCTACTCAGACGGTTCAAGTTACTTTACTGTAGATCAGTTTGGAGAAATAACTGCAACTATTAACTGTACAGAAACAACACCAACTCCCCCAACGGTTTACGAGGTAGGAAGTAGGACAGCAGCAGGAGCTCCATTCCTAGTTTCTACTTGTGCAGAAACCACCAATACAACCCTATATGCATCCGTATCTAACTTCTCTAGTGTTGGTACCGGAACAGTAATATACACCGATACAGGAGGTACACTCCTAAGCGGAGGAGATGCATGGTATGGAATAGCTTCTACAGCCGGCTCCCCAACTTCTGCTATACAAATTAATAATAGCGGTGTTGTAACTAATGACGGTACATGTCCTACCCCTACACCGACCCCTACCCCTACCCCTACCGAAACACCTACACCGACCCCAACTATAACTTATTATAACTTTGATGCTTGTGACGGTGGAGAGACGGTGACTTATAACTTACCTTCAGAACCTATAGATTTTGCTACCTACGCAGACTATACATTTACCCCTATAGCTTACTACGAGTATAACACAACTAATCAAAACACCTCAGCCGGATTTACAGTCCCATCTAGCTTACAAGCAGTAGGAGGAACAGGATGTCCTTCTACACCGACCCCTACTCCTGCCCCGACTCCTACTCCTACATCAACCTGTATTAGTATTAACTTGAGCTATAGTTCAACTAGCTCTACAAACGCTTGTTTAGCAACACCAAGCTCTTACGGAGCAAACGCTACTACACTATTTGGAGCAAGTCAATTATTTATAGCTGGATGCTCTTCACCTGCACCTTCAGGATGGTATTCTGACGGATCAAACGCTAGATTCTGGGATGGAAGTTCATTTACTAATGTAGCTACCTGCTAATAAAATAAAAAATTAATATATTTATATAAAAGTAAATTTAGATGTCAAATTACTCTGCAACAATAACAGTAGACTTCACCGGTACAAGTTACGGATCTAGCGATACGTTCACCGTTGAAGGATTAACATCAGGAAATGATCCTGTAACTGGAGTTTCTTATTCACAATTAGAAAGCGGATATACTTATGTATACGCTAATCTAGAAACACAAGGATTTACAGTAACTTCAACTTCCGGTATTTGTGACGGAACAACAGTAGGGACATATAATATACCCGCTACACCTACCCCTACACCTACCCCTACCCCTACTCCAACTGAAGTAGCAACACCAACACCTACTCAAACTGAAACAGCTACCCCAACACCTACACCTACGTTTGTACAGCAATGGGCTAGCTTTACACTATCCGGTACAGAAGAAACAAACGATTTTGACGCTTGTGATAACACAGACCTTAATACAGTTTATTATACAGCTAGTATAGGAGACTTCTCTCAATTAGTAGATGCTATTAACGCCAGCTCTGTTACTATCTATAATACATCAGATCTTACACCGGGAGATACTGTTGGAGGTTCAGGAGGATTCTTTGGAGCAGATTTTGACGGTATAAGCGGAGCTACTTATGCATTCAGAATAAGTGGCGGTGAAGCAGATTTAGCACGGGAATGTAGTGCTGTATTTACACCAACTCCAACACCAACACCTACAGTTGAAAACGTACTTCTGTATGAGAAATCTACTGGAGGAGGATGGGACTTTGCATCTGAGGCATGTAATTTAGATGGAGGTGGAAGCATAGTAGTAGCCTACAGATCACCTGGAACTGTAGATCCATTATATCAAGAGCAAGGATTAATCAATCCGTTTGCAGGAGGTAATAAATGGTATCAATTACAGGTTGATGGAACAGCAGCATTAATTGATGGTTCTGGAGATATTACTAGTACCGATCCTTGTACATAGGTAAAAAAGAATGACATTTAACGAATTTAAAACAACTGACCCCGGAGCAGGAGAAATAGAACTATTCGTCTCCGGGGGAAGTAATGTTGCAGGAATTACTATAAGTACATCAAATTGTTCCGGGACAAACTTTAGTTACACCATACAGCAAGTGGATTCGGTTACAATAGAAAATGTAGAGTACACTATAGTGAATAAAATTCCCTATCCTACTCACTTTTTCCTAGAGACTGCACTTACTTCTTATAATACCGGTTCAGTGGACATAGGTTCTAATGAGTGCATACAAGTAGAGTTTAATCCATTCTTACAGCCGGTTCCTTTTACTTATGACGATTATAACGCAATTCTAGGTAATACAGATACTAGTAGAACTACCTCTTTTATCTTTGATGTTGATAGAACTAATAATCAAATAGTACCTTTAAATATAGATAATATACTTTCCGGTAACGGCACACCGGCAAAATTCCCGGAATCTAATCACACAGATACAGGTTTAACAAACGCTAGATACAGTGGAACAAAAACATCCATATCAGATTACGGATCCACCCCAGCTTTTTCTGCAGTATCTTTTAAAGGTTCCACGTACGGGGTAGATACCACCGAACAGCTTATTTGCTCTCAATCAGCGGATAATAGAGTAATAAAAGATTTACTTTATGCACCTAATCTCCAAGCAACTATCAGCCTTGAAAATCTAGAAGAAGTTCCTCAAATAAGATATAAATCTCTAGGTGCACCTACTCCTATATCTAGCTCCGAACCCGGAGGATCAGCCTCTCCTGGAATAGTTAACTCAGAGGCGTATACAGTTATAACATATAATACGTACCTTGATATAAATGTAGGTGATATAATTAGAATTGGAGGATCATCTGGGGAGGTTATGAAAGTAACTGTAATTACGACTCAGACTAATTCTCAAACTGTGTTTACAGTAATACGTGCATATAGAAAAGATGTTAACTCATCTAATATTGCAATAACCGTAAGCAGCACAACTACCGACTTTGAGATAGTATTAGGAGATACTATATATAACGCTGAAAGTAATCAGGTATATAGAATTAAAGATAAAAAAATCTGGGTTCAAGAAACATTACAAGTATTTTATACCGACAGTACAGGAGAGGTTCTATTTGAATTAGAAACCTGTACGGTTTGATTAAAAATAAAATTATAATATATTTATACTAAAGACTTTTAATAAATGGGATTTTTAAATAACTCTGTAGTAACAGTAGATGCTGTACTAACAAAAAAAGGAAGAGAACTTCTTGCAAGAGGCGATGGCTCTTTTAAAATTACACAATTCGCTTTAGCGGATGATGAAATTGATTATACCTTATATAATCCACAGCATCCATCTGGTTCAGCTTTTTACGGTCAAGCTATTGAAAGTATGCCGCTTTTAGAAGCATTTCCTGATGAAACTCAGATAATGAAGTATAAGTTAACTACGCTTCCTAGAGGAACTTCTAAACTCCCATTATTAGAAGCAGGGTATAACTCTATTAGACTTAAACAAGGAGCAGCTCTTGCCATTACTCCTCAAACATTAAACTACTTAGGAGCTACTTCTACTTTTGAAGCTGGAGGATATACAGCCACAATTGCTGATGTTAGAGTTCTCTCTACATTTACAGGAACCGGCATTAACACAGAAGAAGCACAAAGACTTAATAATACAACGACAGTAGGAACTAACGTGTCTAAAACAGTAATCGGTACCTCTATTAACCTTACCGCAACAACAGTTAATACTCTCTTCGGTACAAGATCTCAACTACAGACAACAATAACTCTTATCGGTAGAGATTCAGGAGCTAGAATCACAATTCCTATTACTATCATAAAAGTAAACAACTAATAAGATATGTCATTTAAAAGATTCGATCAAGAAGATATAGTAGTAAGTGCAGATTCTATTACAGCACCAGCTTGGACAGGAAATAAAACTTCCTTAACTACGTTTTTTACTTCTAGTAACGAAATAAGTACCAACGCAGGATATTATTACTATAATGTTTATAACGAAGATGCCGCTACAGCTTCCTCTACTATTCAGTTTTCTATAGCATACGGGAATAGGCTGGGGAGTGGTTCTTTATTATTTGATTCTGCTATAACTGATAGATCTTATTCGTCTACGGTATATGGACAGTTTAGAACACTTGTAAATGGGGATGAAGATACGGATTTTACTTTTGTTTCAAGTTCTACTACTCTTACTCCAAATAGTGTCTACTTTATATCTATAGAAAGAGCTAGATTCAAAGAAAAAATACTCCCCGGGTCTTTGACCTTGAAGTTAGGAGATTCTAATAACCTCTCTCTTACAGACAACAGCTTATCAGCTTCTGTAGACACTTTTGTTGATGCAGGAAGAGTCTACTCTATTAAACCTGGGGCAGCAGGAATTATTACGAATTCTAATGTTGAGTACGGTAAACTATACCCGGATATAGGGCTAATAGCACTCAACGGAGATTTATTAGCAGCAGACGGATATATAGGTGCACTTAATACTAATTCCAACTCTAATTCATCCCCTAATAATTTAGAGGTTTTTTACGATGCACTACAAGGACATGCTTCTCCTGGATTTACTCTTAGATCAGAAGAAACATTAACATCAAATTACGTTTTTGTTAGAGCAAGAAACAGTGAATTTAACTACTCTACTAATCCGTCTAACATTACAGGATCAGGAGAGTTACTACATGATATAATGATTGACTCTCCTCAAGCATATATTACATCAGTAGGACTATATAATGATAATAATGATTTACTTGGAGTAGCTAAACTATCAACACCTTTACTTAAGGACTTTACAAAAGAAGCCCTTATTCGTATCAAGCTTGACTATTAATGAATGGGATCATTCAAAAAATTAAAGAATCAAGATACCGCAATAACTTCGTATACTGCGAAGAAAAAGTTTAGTTTTTCTGGAGAAGAACTGACTAGTAACGGTATATATTCTTTTCTTTTTGACCGATATATTGTTCCCTTTACTACCCCTACTCCGACACCAACTCCAACACCTACCCCTACTCCGACACCTACTCCAACCCCTACTCCGACACCAACTCCAACTCCTACTCCGACACCAACTCCAACTCCTACTCCAACCCCTACTCCGACACCAACTCCAACACCAACTCCAACACCAACACCTATTTGTGAAGCAACCGTAACAACATCGGACGAAAACACTCCTATAGCTACCCCAACACCAACTCCAACTCCCGTATGTGAAGGAACTGTATCTATAGAAAGTGAAAACACACCTATAGCTACACCAACACCTACACCTACACCTATTTGTGAAGCAACCATAACAACATCGGACGAAAACACTCCTATAGCTACCCCAACACCTACGTCCACCGAAACACCTACACCTACTATAACCCCTACACCTTCTCCTACTATAACTATAACACCTACACCTACTCCAACACCTACTCCTACTATAACCCCTACCCCTACCCCTACCGAAACCCCTACACCTACTCCCACTATAACCCCTACACCTACTCCCACTATAACATACTATAACTTTGATGCATGTGACGGAGGAGAAACAGTAACCTACAGTTTACCTTCTGAACCAGTATCTGGATCTACTTACGCAGACTATACTTTCACTCCTATAGACTATTACGTCTATAACGGAAATTTCCAAAACACTTCAGCCGGATTTACAGTACCATCAAGCCTTCAAGCTACTGGAGGAACCGGGTGCCCTACTCCTACACCTACTCCAACCCCGACACCGACTGTAACATACGTTTCATTTAATCTTCGAGCAGACTTACCAGATGGAACCGGATGGGATACATTCGCCCAAGCTTGTAGTGATGAATTCCCAACTTCATTTGGATCTATATTTATAGACCAAGCAGACCTACCAGCTAGTACAGGAGATATACTATATACTTCTTCAACAGGACCAGGAAGTGAATTTAATGGAGAAGGTAAATACTTTGTAAATGGTGATAGTACTGAAACTTATGCGATAAATTCTCAAGGTGAGATCACTCAAGTAATAGACTGTACAATTCCTACACCTACTCCTACTCCTACACCTACCCCTACTCCCACTATAACATACTATAACTTTGATGCATGTGACGGAGGAGAAACAGTAACCTATCCACTTGGAGGTGAACCAATAAATCAAGCAACATATAAAGACGCTTCGGTTACTCCAATTGATTACTATGTATATAACGATACCTTCCAAAATACTTCTGGAGGGTTCACAATACCTAGTAGCTTTGAAGCAGTCGGAGGAACCGGATGCCCTACTCCGACACCCACACCAACACCTACACCGACAACTGAAAACGTACTATTATACGAACAGTCTAGCGGCGGCGGGTGGAATAATTCTGGGGATGCTTGTGGAGGAGTAGGAGGAACAAGTATCTTAACCGTTTATAGAGCTCCAGGTACTACCGATCCTTTTTATACAGATACAAACCTAACTAATGAGTTAGTAGGAGGCGATAACTGGTATCAGTTACAAGGTACTAATAATGTAATTCGAATAGATAACGTAGGAGAAATAATTGGAACATTTGATTGTACTATCTCTACACCTACACCCACCCCTACACCCACTCCTACCCCAACACCAACTCCTACACCTACACCCACCCCTACTCCAACCCCTACTCCTACTCCAACCCCTCTCTACTACGCAGTCTTTACTGATTGTGATAACCCAGCAGGAGATACCTTACAGGTGTTTAGTGAATCTGTAATAGGGTTCCAAGTGTTAAAAAGCGGAGGTACTTGCTATCAATATTCTAACACTGGCGGAGACGGATCAGATGGATTGATAGACAGTTATACTTCTTATAGTACCTGTTTAGACTGTAATCCACCAACACCTACTCCAACACCTACTCCAACTCCGACTCCAACTCCTACCCCTACTCCAACTCCTACTCCAACCCCTACTCCTACTCCAACCCCTACACCACTATACTACGCAGTCTTTACTGATTGTGATAACCCAGCAGGTGATACTCTTCAAGTATTTAGCACAGCCCCAATCAGCTTCCAGGTGTTAAAAAGCGGAGGTACTTGCTATCAATATTCTAACACTGGCGGAGATGGATCAGATGGCTTATTAGACAGTTATACTTCTTATAGTAGTTGTGCAACTTGTAATCCTCCAACCCCTACTCCTACACCGACTCCAACACCTACCTTGACATGCCCAGCTCAACAACTTGGATATGGAGCATCATTCCCAGAAGCATGCGCTAATTTTGATACTCCGGGCAATGTCTATATGGACGCTTCCTTTACTCTTGCTACAGTAATATACCGAAACCCAGACTGCTCTGGACTAGGCACTGCAGGATATTACTCTGACGGAATAGATTGGAGATTCTGGGACGGAACACAATTTACTACAGGAGGTGAATGTGGAATTTACTAAACAAATTTAAATGTGGTCATATAAAGGAGAAAAAATAGAAAGCATCGAAGAGATGCCAGAGAATAGTTTCGGATTCATTTATGAGGTTATTCATAATCCAACCGGACGTAAGTATATTGGAAAAAAAGTTCTTATATTTAATAGAACGTTACCTCCATTAAAAGGCCAAAAACGTAAACGTAAGGTACAAAAAGAATCAGATTGGAAAACTTATTACGGTTCTCATGAAGAAATAAAAACTCTAATCAAAGAAGGTAAACAGGAAGAGTTTAGTAGAGAGATATTAGAGTTTGTACCGACAAAAAAGCTACTCACTTACTTTGAGTGTAAGTATCTATTTATAAAAGAGGTGTTAGAACATAATGAATATATTAACGATAATATCTTAGCTAAATTTTACCGAAAAGATTTCAACTATGATAAAACTTAGAGAAGTAGTAGGATACCCGTCTCTTCAATACCATTTAGAGAATAACTTATCCTTACATGAACATGTCTATAGATATTCATCAGACTCTTTTGTACAGTTATTTGCGGAAGCAAGAGAGGCATATGAGAAAGGAGATATTGAATTATCTGAAGAAGATGTAGAACTTTTAGAGACCACTGATATTGGAGAATATGGAGAGTATAATGGAATGAAAGTTCCTCTTGATCTTCCTATGATTTCACCTTCATATAACCCTTTATTTGAAGTGGGGTGCATGATCGATGAAATGATCGAAAATGACGAACTTATTGATGAAGCAGCTTCTATTGAGGAGATGATTGATTTTGATTATATTAAAGAGTTAGTAGAATCAATCGGTGCTAATATTAATATGGATAAGTTTAGAAAAGCTGTTAAACTTCAAAACGAAACTTTTGATTACAATGGCTTTGAAATGCTAAAAGCATCTGTAGATTATATCCCAGAAGCCGAATACAGAGGTAAAAAAGTTCAGCTTAATAAACCTAAACGTGGGGGTTCTAAAAAGTTCTACGTTTATGTTAGAGATCCAAAAACTAAAAATGTTAAAAAAGTATCTTTTGGGGATACTGGACTTTCAGTCAAAATAAAACAAAGAGGTGCTAGAGCTTCTTTTGCTGCACGACATAAATGTGCTCAGAAAAAAGACAAAACAAAACCAGGATACTGGTCATGTAATATTGGTCGATATTGGAAGAGTCTTGGTGGTAGTTCTAACTTCTCTGGATACTGGTAGTAGATGTCACAGCAACTTGACGACATATCAAACTTCGACAGGTACTATTATGTTTCTGATTTTAGCTTACCTACAGGTTCTAATAAGCTACTAAACTACTACAGTATTAAACACTTATACTATTCTAATTTTAATACTGGATCTGGTCTAATAGAACAATCAGGAAGTTTTGAAAATTACATACAATCTTCTTTTGGGTATTCCGGTTCTCGTACGTTAGATTCTACCGGGGAAGGTATAGCTATTTCTATTCCTAAAAGCCTATATGGA
>Ga0102945_1000192_pt1 | contig 19623 bp, 17 predicted proteins | sample SalPonred_H2O_MG_FD_78207 | JGI IMG/M metagenome (GOLD analysis project Ga0102945, IMG submission 78207) | Salt pond water microbial communities from South San Francisco under conditions of wetland restoration - Salt Pond MetaG R2_restored_H2O_MG ...
ATAAAATCCAGAAGCTATTGTATTAGATTTGCTTGGATAAATTCTAAATCTTCCCATATTATAATTTTATAATAAATAGTACGCTAAAAAAGTCTTTATTTTTTTTGTTTTTATATTTATTTATATAAAATATAAATATATGGCTAAAGGTATAAATATAAAATTTCCATTTCAAGATACTCAAACTGGTGGTATATTTAAAGTTAATAAAATCACAGAAAATGCTTTAAAGGATAATTTAATTTCTTTATTAACTACTAGAAGAGGTCAAAGAGTAATGAGAAGTGAATTATATTCTCCCATTTACGATTATATAATGGAACCTATAGATAATAACTTAAAAAGACAATTATCATTAGAAATAGAAAATAAAGTAGATGAATTTTTACCAGAAGTAAACATAAAGGAAATTTTAATAACTGAAATAGAAGAAGAAAATTTAGTAAATATTAAATTAATTTTTTCAACAGACTTTAGTTATGGTTCAACAGATACTATAAATTTAACAATACCTAGAGAAGGTACTGATTTTTCACAAGAACAAGACGATAACATTAATTAAAAATAAAAAAAATGCCAATAATAAAAAAACAAAACTATCTAAACAGAGACTTTGAGTCTATAAGAAAAGATTTAGATATTTTATTAAAAACATATTTTCCTAATGAGTGGCAAGATTTTAATGTAACTAGTGCAGGTATGGCATTAGTTGATTTGTTGGCTTATGTATCAGATTTGCTATCATTTTATACAGATAGAAGGTTTAATCAGTTATTTTTAGATGGAGTTTCAGAAGAAGCTTCTGCTTTTAGATTAGCTAAAACGTTAGGCTATAAAGTGCCTGGAGTCAAAGGTTCTTCTACATTAATAGATGTATCGATAACTGTACCACCAACAAGTACTGGACCTGATGAAAATTACTTACCTATAATAAGACCTGGAGCTCGTTTAAATGGTTTAGGTCAAGACTTTGAAACCTTCAATGAAATAGATTTTTCTAAAGATTTTTCAGCAACAGGCGTTGCTAACAGAAAAATAGATGCAATTTTTGATGCTTCTCAAAATATAACAGGATATAGAATTATAAAAAGAGAGTTTTGTGTAGCAGGAAAAACTAATGTATCAAGGAAAATAATTACGGAAGAAAATGCTAATACCGATTTTTTTGAAGTAATACTCTCTGAAAGTAATGTATTGGAAATATTAGATGTTATTGCAGTTCAAAATACAAACCCAAACTTTAATCCTACATATACGGATTTTAAAAATTTTGACATTAAGTATTATGAAGTTGAGCATTTAGCGGACAATAAAGTATATCTAGAAGAAACATCTTCATCGACTCAAAGTTATGCTTCAGGTAAATGGACAACTGTAAATAGAAGATTTACCAAAGAGTACCTTTCGGATGGAACATGTAAATTAACATTTGGTTCAGGAACTCCAGATTCAGATGCTTATGCACAATATCTAAATAACATTTCTTCAATAAACGCTCCTGAGATTAATTTCAAAGATGTTTTGGATAATAAATCTTTAGGAGAAAAATTGCCTCCAAACTCTACTTTGTTCATAAAATATAGAGTAGGTGGAGGAGAGTCTTCAAACATAGGAGCAAGAGTATTAAATGGATTTACACAAATTGATGCACTTATATTAGGTACTGATGCAGCCACAAACGATAGAGTATTATCATCAATTAGAGGCACAAACATAATACCTTCATTAGGCGGTAGAGGAGTTCCTAGTATTGACGAAATTAGATATGCTGCTTCGAGTAATTTTGCATCTCAAGAAAGATGTGTTACTATAGAAGATTACATAGCTAGAACTAAACAAATGCCAGGAAGATTTGGAGCTCCTTTTAGAATAAGTGGTAGAATTAATGATAATAAAGTTCAGTTATATGTTATTTCAAAAGATTCTAATGGCAAATTAACTGAAAATATTCCTAATTTAGTTAAAGAAAATATGATAGAATATCTTTCTAGATATAGAATGATTAATGATTTTATTGAAATAAATAGTGCAAAAGTAATTAACTTAATGTTTGAAGTTGATTTACTTATTGACAGAAGTTATAATTCTAATGAAGTAAGAGTAGAATCTTTAGAAGTTTTGAGAGATTATTTCGATACCGAAAAGTGGGATTTAAATCAACCAATATTTATTTCTCAATTAGTAGATGTGTTGAGAGATGTTCCTGGTGTTATAAATGTCGTTAATCTTGAAGCTTACAATTTAGATGGAGGTCCTTATTCAAGAACTATAATTTCACAAGCTAGTGGTCCAACCGAATTATTGACAGGAAATGATGGAAGTCAAGATACGGGAGTTAGAAAAACTTTAATAAATTTCATTGACAATGCAATATTTTCAACACCACTTTCAATGTTTGAAATAAAGTTTCCAGAAACAGATATAAAAATAAGAAGTAATAGTAGAACTAGTGGTAATTAAGACGTTCTCACTGATTTAGATAATATAAACTCAATATTTTGGTCTGATAGAAAATCATTTAGAATACCAATTTCTTCTGTAGGTGCATATGCGTTTTCTTGAGGAGTATGTTTATGATTTAAACAAAATTTTATTAAGGTTTTTAGTACTTTTACTAATTCGTCACCTAAAACTAGAGGGTGTAATTCTTTTGCGGTAGAACCATAATTATCTAATATAGGATTTGTATTATTTTCGATATTGGAAGAATCAACTAAATTGCCTTCTGAATCTAAAGCTCTAATTCTTCTATTTGTTATATCTGATGATATTAAATTTATATTTGAACCAACTATATTTGTTTGAGAAAAAGAATTTGTTTCAGTATTGTCATTTTGTATTAATTGTATATAACAAGGTGTTAAAATATTTTCTTCAAAAGAATTTCTATTAAAAGAGCCTGCTCTAATTAAAACTTCTCTAGACCTAAAAATTATATCCGAATCATTTTTTCCTTTTATGTATATATTATCTTTATTTATTTGATTAGAGCTGTTTCCTGGATTTAAGTAAGTGTTTTGTCCTGAATAAGATTTTATATTAAATAAATCATTTGCTGAAAAAGCTGTTTCTAACTCTGAAACAGGTCTATTTACACTTCTTATAGGTCCTATATAAAACCTAATAGAAGATTTGTTTGATGGATTTTCACAAAAAATATAAACCAACTCTTCAGGTTGGGGTATGACATTTAAAAAACTTGGAATTAATGGATAAGCAATTTGATATTCAACAATATCTTTATCTAAACCAGGAGATACATCTCCTGTTTCATTATCAAATTCTATTATCTCAGCTCTTATTCTACCCATGTTAGAAAAGTCTGAATTGTCCTGAACTTTGGCTAAATGAATTGTTTTACTTGAACCATTAGCATTGCTATGAATAGACACTTGACCATCCATGTTTCTTGATAAATTATCTGAAATATCATTAAATCCCATTTTTGTTAATTATTTTTTTTAATTTCTATTCTTAATAAATGATATTTTCTTTCTAAATCTTCTATTTCTATTAATAAATTGTCAATATTACGTTTCTTTTCGTGGAACATATCAACAACATCTTGCAACTCTTTTAAAAGTTGTGTTTTAGTTTTTTTTTCTTTCACTTCCATATCATTTTTTTATTTATTTATACAGCAACACCACTTCCTGGATGAGGTGCTATATTTTGACCAAAAGCTGTAATTGGACCTGTCGGACCAGTCCCTGTAGAAATTATTTGCATACCCCGTTTTACAGCAACATCAACTCTCATATCATTCTGAATAGAGTCTACTATTGAATTACATACTACTTTTGTATATTCTTCCATTACATTAGGTCTTCCACCCTCTAAAGGTCCAGGCGGTATTCCTATTTTTTCAAATTTAGAAATTATATCATTGGAGATAAAATCATCATCTAAACCAGGTCTTAAATCAGAAAGCAATATTTCAAACAAGCTAAGTTTAGGTATTTTAACTCTATCAAATTCAAAAAGAAAGTTTATAAACTCTGCTAAACCTTCTGACTTTTGTAATCTTTTATCTATTTTTATACATCCCATAATATTATTTAAATTAAGTTAGGTTTTTTATATAATTTAACAACTCAGGAATTCCACTATTTTCAAATGTTCTTTTATATTGGGTTGCTTTGTCTAAATTCCCTGTTAAATCATTAAATTGTTCAAATCTCTTTTGTTGTCTTAATCTTAGTTTTTGTATTTTTTCTTTTGCCTTTTCTGTTAAATATCCTCTAATAATTAATTTACATTCATTTATTATTTTAGGAACCAATAATGACAACACTAGTGCTAGTAAGGAATTTGATAAAATATCATTGAAAGCCGATTTTTTTTCAAATTCTTCTTGATTTCCTGAATTACATGCATTAACTATTTCGCAGGGGCTTGAACATAAATCTTTAGCACTTAAAGGAGCTTGACCACTTTTAGAAAGTTCAAAATTTATAAACTTCATAACTTCTGTCATTTGAGGATTTGTAACAAACGCTATCCCTACATACTGTATTATTTTGTCAATTATAATTTGCAAAAAAGTCTTTTTAACAGAAGATGCATCCTCATCGTTTCTTTGCCTTTGAACTTCGTTATCTACATAATTACCCAAAGCAACAAAAGAAAGAGCAGGATTGGGTCTGTTCTGCTCTGATATGCCTATAGTTTCAGAATCTTCTAAATCAAATTCTTCTAAATAGTTTTCAGGCAGAGATATTTCTACTTTTTGACAAGAAACATTTAATTCTATTTTTCCTTTTTCTAGCTGTTCTTTTAGTCGTATTCTATTATATTCTAATTCAGCTTCTGTAACATCAGGATTACTATACACAGAAAACATCTTTTCACCACAAGCTGCTGAATCTAATAATATATTTTGTAATTCAGGATTGTTATCCATGTTTTCTTTAGGGCCAAAAATCATGGAAATTATTTTTGCTACTAAAGCTCTCTTTCCAAGAGTAAGAGCTGGTAACAAATATTTTTCTAAATATTGTTTGTTTGTAAGACCAATATCTTCTTCTCTAAAACCATTAAAAGATACTGAACTTGGTTCAGGAGCTTCTGTTGGTGTTTCAGAAAAAGAACTTGAACCATTTGTTGAACCTACATCTGTAGGTTCTCCCTGAACATTATCTTCTATATTTTCTAAAGGAACAAAAATCTCTAAAACACCTCCGCTAGGAAGAGGTGTTTCAACAAGTTCTCCTTTAGTTCCTTGAGCTGGATAAGACGTTTCATTTACTTCTCTATCTTTAGAGACTTCACTATTAAAAAAATCGTTAACAAACGAAAATCCTGCATTTATTATTGGGATTTCCTTGTTATATTCTGGTAAATTTATGTTATTTTTAATTGTAATTTCTAAATTTGATGTATTTTGTTGAGGATAAATTAAAGTCGAACCATTTTCTCTTAGCAAAGAGTAACCATTTTCTCTAATGTTTTCTGCCAAGTCATCTGCTTCAAACTCTAAATCAAGAATATCAGGAATAGGAATATTATCTTGTTCTAAAACTTCATCTATCTCCAAGTCATCTTCATCAACTAAAGAATCTATTATAATTTCAAAATTAGGAAATTCTGAACTGTCAATTACTTCAGTGTTGTTAGTGGTGACATCTGTGTATCTTGTTTTTACTTTTAATTTTACTAAATTATTATTTTCATCTATATCTTTTTCAAACTGATATTGAACTAAAGGTTTGGAAAGTTCAAAAGAATATTGAACTTTAAAATCTTCAACCCCTTCTTCTGATTGAGACTGATTGTTGTCTAGAGTAGTATCTGAAAAATCTACATCTTCCTCCCCAACTACAGTTACGTCTTGAGGTTCTAGTGGAATTTGTATTTCTGTGGTAGTTTCAGCGTTGACATAAATTTCTATTTCTTTTTCCTTAAAAGAATCAAAATCATACGAAACTTTTAATGTCTTTGTGCCAAAATTTAAGTTTTCAATTTTAAATTCACCATTTATATCAGTTAACAATTCTACTTTAGGTTCAGAACCTAAAACTTCTATTTTAGCTTGGGGAATTGTTTCATTATTATCGGTAGCAAAAACAACACCTTTTAACGTTCCAACAGAATTGTCTATATCAGCAATATTTCTTCCAGCAGGAGGATAGGTTACTGATTGATAAATAAAAGATTCATTTAAACCGCCTACCTGAGGGTTTCCAGGGCTTAATTTTCTTAAATAATATCCTTTTATTTGCTCAAAAGGGCTTGAATCAATATTTTGAGTTACTATCCCACCATCACTAATATCTACTAGAATTTCAAAAAAAGGAACTTTTCCATTAGAGTTATTTATTATTTCTATCTCATAATTATCGCCATCTTGACTTTTTAAAATGACTTGGTACTCTAGCCATTCAAACTGTTGAAAATTGCTTTCTTGAGAATCTTGTGAAGCTTCATCCTGAGATTCTGTTTCCGAACTTGGAGGCTGTCCTTCCGAATTTCCTTGTTCTTCCTCTGGGGTTGGGGGTGCTAAATTTTTCTTATTTTTATCTAGTGCTTTAGCTAAAGAATTTATTATAATCTCTTCTAAAACTGTAGAATCAGGACCAGTTACTGCAAATATTTTAGATAAAAATTGTTGAGTTATTAAATCGGAAGCTCCAGGTTTTATGGCATCTATAACGTTCAAGCATAATTCAAATGTACTTATTTGCTTTTCAGGAGGTAAATTTGTGTTTTTATTTAAACTTACTAAGCTTCTGTATTTATTAAAATTATTACCAAACGACAAATTTCCCGAACTACTCGCATATTGTCTAACTGAGTTTATTTTAGATAATGCTTTTGTTTGAGCTTCTGTTAATTTTGGTCTTTTAGATGCATTAAATGGCATGTTTTTTAATCTTTATTTTTACCTGTTTGTAAGTAGTCAAAAATTTGCTTCTTTACTTTGTCGCTCATAGCTCCACCTGAACTTTCTGTATCTGAACTTGTTCCATCTTTATAAATTATATCTTTAATCATTTTAGCAACTCCTATCATAGAATTAGAACGGTCAGCAGCTACTTTTAAATAATCAACAGCAAATTTTCCTTGTAGAATAAAATCTTCTGGGCTTTCTATCTGTTCATCTTGTCGTCTATATCTATCTAATGAAAGCTCTCTTTCTTCTTTCATGTTTTTTAAAGACTCATCCAACAATCCCCTAAAGATATCTTCTAAATTATTATTTTCGTTTGATTCACTCATATCAATTTTATTTATAAATATAGATTATAAAAAATTATAATATTTTTTTTAAGAAATCTTGTTTAAAAACTTTATAATAATCACGTAGTCTAGTTAATGAGTAAGTAATTTCTTTAGCTTGTAATAAAGTTCTTTCTTTTATTAAATGATACAAAAGATTTTTATTGTATATATTGATTATTTCATGCCTTTTAAATATATAAATAATTGCTTCCATTACTTTTTTATCATTGTTAAGAACTTTTGGGTTATCTAATTCCTTTTCTAACTTATCTATTATTCTATTAAAAGCAATTATATTTACATTGTCTGATTCTTTTTTGTTTTCATTTCCTCCTTCTTCATTTAAAATATATTCTAATGATGTATCTTCTATAGAAACATTTGTTTGTATATTTTTATAGGAAATTTTCTTTTCGCCCATTAAATAATGTTTAGCAACTGTACCAAAAAAAGAAAAAGCTCTTGTTCCTTTAGATGGGTCATATCTATCTATTTTTGTAATAAGAAAAGACATACAATCTTCTTGTAACTCTCTTATCTCTACATCTATTCTAAATAATTTGTAAGTGAAAATAATATTTTCTATTAATTTTTTTAGAGGCTTGTATAATTCTTTCCTAAAAATTTCATCTCTTTTATTTAAGTCTGTTTCCGAAATAAAATCTACAATTGCTCTTTCTTGTTCTACTCCCCAATACACAGAACTTTTTTCGTAACGTTCATCATTCTCTTCTTCGTTGACTAATCTAGAATATTCTTCTCTTAAAGATTTTATAGATAAGGTTGTTGCTCCTTCGTTATCATCATCTTCATTTCCTGCACTTAGGATTTCAAGTGTATCTGGTGATATTTTATTTAATTCATCATGTAAATAGATAAATTCCTCTCCAATAGAATCGAACTTCAATTCATTAAGAGGTTTTAATTTTTTACTTTGTCTTGACATTTAATTAAAATTATTTGGTTTTGTCCAAGACATTTATTACTTTTGTAAATGTCCTTTTGTTTGTATCATGTTACTATAGATATTTTGGACTAATTATAAAAAGGCAGTCTATGGCCAGACTGCCTTTTTTTGTAAAAATAAAATTATGCAGATTCTTCAGAAAATTCTATTTCTCTATCTTCTGACATAAAATATTCCGATTTAGCCTGCTCCATCCAGAATAATAATTCCTTTTGACTCATTCCTCCCTTTTCTTTTGGTATAGAAACAATATTAGAAGGTATCTTAGAAGAATATGAATTTATTTCTTGAACATTAGAATCCATCAACATTTGATATCCATATCTTGGAATAGTATAAGTTTTTAAATCTTCGTAAACCATTCTTAAAAAGAATTCATATGAAGAAGCTAGACTTAAGTTTGTTTTAAATGGATAATATTTACCATCTCTTTCTTCACTATTTTCTTTTATGTCTTCTATTTTAAACATAGCTCCTATAGGCGCTAAACAGTTCCAAGACATCAATATTTGTAAATCAGCCTGACCTGCTATCTCTGCTCTTCCTTCAATCCAAGTTGCTTCATTTAAGTGTCCAACCATTCCTCCAGCTTTGATTTGTCTAATCAAAGGAAAGAAAACAGATATTTCATCTAATTCAGAGGAATACTTTGTAAAATTTTCAACCCAATTTACTTCTGTTAAATCAGTTGGTTCTACAAATGAAAACCATTTATAATTATTTTCTAAAGCTAAATTAAAAGATTCATTGAAACAATCAGAGAAATTTTTTGCAGATGTTCTTTCAACAGCATAGTTTAATTTACTTTCTGATTTAACCATTTCAAAAGAAGATTTATTTTCTTCATCTTTTTTTAATACCTTCATATAAGGTTCTTTAGCTATTTCCTCAATTTTAATAACCTCTTCTTCTGTTAAGTTATCAGAAAGTAGAATCAACACATCTACAGGCTCAGTTTGATTGCTTAACTTATAAAAAGATTGAGCAATATTATCTGGTTCTAAGCTGTTTATAGCTACAGATACTAATAGGTTATTTTTATTTAATGTTTTTAAGTTCTTCAATTCTTTCATTTGTTATATTGTTATAAATGTTTAATACAGATTCTACTTCTTTTTCTGAAGTGTAATCAGAGAGTGTTTTTTCGTATTGTTCTTGTACTTCTTTTTTGTCTAAAACTCCAGAGAAATATCTATCTAAAGCATATCCAATTAATTCAGCAATTTGGAATATATCTCCATTAACAGCCCAAAATCCATTGTTTTCGTTTATGTATTCTTTACTACCAAAAGGAGTCCATCCTACAACGTGAGTACCACAAGCCATAGCTTCTAAAGGAAGAGTACCAAAACCAGCTATATCATCTGTATATAAAGCTACAGCTGATGATTTTAACTGTTTAGAAAAATCTTCTTTATTCATTCCTTGTAAAGGAGCAAATCTAATCCATCTGTAATGTGGATAAAACTCATAGAAAGTTCTGATAATATTATTTGTTTTCATCTGAGATTCCTGACCTCTACCTGGCATGTATGAAATCATTGGTTTTTTTTCTGAAATGTTTTCAGGTACATTAAATAAACTTCTATCAATAGATTGTTTATAATTTTTAATGTTTAAACCAGGCATAATTGTATTTAAATATTCTGTTATACCATCAGAAACAGAAATTACGTCTTTTATTCCAAAGTGTTGCCATTTTTGACCAACCTTCATTCCAGAAAGAACATAATACCAGCTTTGAGCCATTACTATTCTTTTACATGGAAGTTTTGATGTTTTTTCCATTACATTAGGAAAACCTTCAGGAATAATCATTACATCCTCAGCATTTAACATTAATTTAGACACCTCTTCTGTAGTGTTATCTGAATATGTTAAAACGCCTTCAGCTAAGGGTCTCATTTTAATTTCTTCTTTTAATTCACCAAGCCAAGTTGGATTGAACTTATCAAAAATTAGAACAGGCTCTTTAGCTCCTTTCATTTTTGCTTTGTTAGAAGCTTCTAATGAGGCTTTGTTGTTTTGTATTGGTTCATAAAGAACTGTTATATCATAACCTGCATCTTTTAATACTTTTGCATGATTAAATAATACTCCTATACCTCCACTAGGAGAGGTCATTGCAGGAGAGTAGATATAAATTTTATAATCTTTGTTCTCTAATTTAGAAATAAGATTGTTTATAACATCTTCTCTCTGTTTTTTCATCTCTTCTTGAGTCATTTCTTTTTTGTCAGAAAGTGTTTCCATATATTATGTTTTAATTTATTATATATTAATTTAAATTGGTTAAAAGTAAATGGTAAATTCTTATTTAAATAAGTTTTTTATAAATTCTTGATTTTTCATCTCATTTATACTTTCGAAAGAATAATCTGATTCTGAATACGTATTGTATAAATGATTTATTTTAATAGACTTTTTATCTTTGGGTTTTGTCTCAAAGACTTCTGGACTGTCTGAAATTGTCACATCTGCAAAATTCCAAACCTCAGAATGTTCCTCTACAAATTTAATATTTTTTATTTTACAGGCTTGTTTTGCTAAGAAATGATAAGTAGATGCAATTGAATTATCTTTACATTTTGCATACAAAACAACCTCAAACAAATCAGTAGATTCTCCAAATATTTGTAAAAAATTAATTGAATCCATGCTTTTTGGATAAGCATTTGCTGAGCCATATATTTGAAAAGAATAGTTTGAATATAAAAAATCATTAAATTCTTCTCTTGTTTCAAAAAAATAATGATTTAATAAGTCAAAAGTATCTAGTGGAAAGGTTATTTTCTCATCTATTTGTTTTTGAACTTTTTCCAATTCTGTTTTTGAATCTTCTTTTGATTCTACATAATTAAAATTACTATCCATCTCAACTAAAGAATCGTTTTTTATAAAAACTCTTCTGTACCAATAATCAAACTGTGTATGTAAATCTCTTAAAACGCCATCTATATTGATTGCTAAAACTTTTTTTTCTTTTGACATAAAACTACTTTTTTTATCAAAAGAAAGGTTTTATAAAAAAAAGTAAATAAAAAAAAGCCCCGATTGAGGCTTTTTTTGTATTCTATTATTTATTTATTAATTATGCATCTTCAGATTCTAATTCAACTTCTTCTTCAAAAGGAGAATCTTCTAAAAGAATTAAATTAAAACCAAATAATTCATAATCATTTTGAACTTGTTGGTTCTTAACTGAACCTTTTCCTTTAGGTACAATTGCAATGTTTTCTAATGGAATTTCTTCAGAATAAATTTTTTCTGTAATATTTCCACAGTAATTTGGCATCTTTAGTTTTACATCTGCATATAAAATACCATCTACCACTTCTAAATTTCTTACAATACCACACTCTAATGAAGAAGAAATAAACTCTTTATAAATATCTTTTTCATCTTCTTCATCATCTATTCCATATTCTAACATGTATCCTTCGTTAGAATTTTCTGAATTATTCAACGGATTTTCAATCCAACTATTAACTAATTCAGAAGTATAGGCTCTATAGTTTGAGTTTTTCTTACCTACTGATAAAATCTTAAATTTCTTTTCAATAACTTCCATAAGTTTACTTTTTTAATAATTTACTTTATACAAAATTAAATATTTTTTATCAAATAAAAAAATTATTTAATTTTTCTTGATAAATCAACTTCAATATTCTTTTCCATAAATTCAGAATCCTCTATGTATTCTTCTAAAATTGGTTCTTTGTCCATATCTTCTAAGTTTGAAAGCATTATTTTATCCTCTTGTTCATTGACTGTATCTTGTTCACGAACTTTTTCTTCAAGTGGATTTATATCCGTTTCCACATCAAAATCACCTATCTCATCCATTTCTTGTTCCATTTCAAAATTACCATTATCAAAAACTTCTTTTTTACAATGTTCTTCATCTACATCAACAAAAGATATCTTTTCTTCGACATTTTTAGGTTTGGAATTAAAAATCTTGTAAATAATTTCATCTTTTAAGACAAGATAATTTTTATCAGTTATATCAATAATATCCATCATATTATCTATTGATTTATTGATATAATTTCGAAATTCCGAAAGATATTCAAAAACACCTTCTTTATTTAAACTTTGAGTCTTTGAGTTAATCCTTTCGTTATTAACAAAGTTTTTAATATAAAACTTTTTATCTACAGATGTTTTATTTAAATCAGATATAGAACTAGAAAATTTTGTAGGAATAAAATAATCTATCACAGGTAAAAAATTATAACCTCTATGTGATATGTCATAATTCACATCAATATTTGTAGAGTTTACTATTTCGAAAAAACTCTCATCTTTATATAAGTTAAAAAACTCTTCAATATATTTCCAATTTTCCAAACTTATATAAGTGTTTGCTTTTGAATAGTGTTGCTCCAAAAAACCTAATTTATTAATCTGAATATGCGCTAAAGTTTTATCTTCCTTATCTTTTAATGCTAATATACCCACTTTTTTGTCAAGAACCTCCCCAGATAGGTCATTTATACAATTGGACATATTAAGCCCTTCGAAAAAAAGTTCTTTAGCAGATAAATTTATAATAAAATGTCCATTTTTAAATTTGTGCAATATTCTACTTTTAACACTCTCTTTGCTCTCAACATACCTTTCAGCAAGAGGAATTAATTTTGTTATGCTTTTAATATTATTATATCTATTTGTTTTATTTAAAAGGATTAAAATTTTTTCGAAAGATTTTTTAAATTCTTCATTTTCTATAGAAAATTGTTCTTTTTCTATTTTTTCACAAATCCAAACAAAATGCTTAGACTCGACTTTTAAATCCTTACAAAAATCAATAGTTTTTTGTTTTCTTCCGTTTTTTAATAAAAATTCTTGCTTTTTTGTTGTAATCATATTATTTTTTTTTAATCTAATGCAAACAAATTAAATCTGCTAGATAAGAAATGTGTATTCAATTAATCAATTTTAAACGTTGTGTAATTTGCTTTATTATCAATATCTTTTATGAAATTTATGTGTTGAGCACGTCCATCTTTATGGATAATAACATGTGATTGTAGCCATGAGGATGGTCCTTTATTATATGATAATCTAAGTTTAGTTGAAGTTCCAACTGCGATAGCCCCATCTTTTCTTCCTGGTGAATGGTAGTGACCTACAATAATTTTAGTATTTAACTTTCTAAACTGTTCAAGAGAACCTCTTGAGCCTGAAGCTCCTATATCACCATGCTGTCCAACTTCGAAATCTTTTATTTTATATGAAGAACTTCTTCCTAATGTTATGAATTTGGGAAATTTATCATTAATGTATTCAGGAATGACTCCTATAACATTATCCATCCCTCTTGCATATTGTCTCAATAATTTAGCTGATAAATCCATATATAATGGAGCATTTTTGAAAGTTGGTTGTTTTTTCCAATCTTCATTCTTTAACCACCTATCAAGAAAATCATCATGATTAGAACGAACAATAACAACATTTTCAAACTTTTCAAACCTTCTTAAAATTTGTGTCATATTTTCAAGTTCTAAACCTAAATCATTTAAATTATGAACTTCTTTGCCATACTGTATAAATGGGTCTTTCATTTGGTGATGACTTATTGAATCTCCATCAAAAATATCATGTAAAACAATATGTTTAGGTTTTAGTTTTTCCATTAATTCAAACGTTGAATCTAAAACCGCTTCATCATGGTGTCCGCAGTGTAAGTCACCTAAAACAATTCCTTCAACCTCATTTACATTAGAAACTTCCCCATCTTCTACTCTGTAATATAAATCATTAAAAGAACCATCTTTGTCGTCAGCTGTAACTTGTCTTATATGAAATGATGTTTTATCTTCTATCTCAACAACAACAAAACCAAAGGTATGATGGAATTCACCCTTTTTTCCAGCTTTAGAGTCAGTATAGTTTTTAACTGTAACAGCTCCAGTTGTTGCCATCATTTTAGGCTTATTTCCTTCTAAAACAGGTATCATTTGCATTTGTACTCTTGGAGAACCGAACACACATGAATTTATACCACTTACACCCTGCATACCAGTCATAGGATTGACAGCAGTGGGTTGTATTTTAATATCTGATAGTATGGATACATATTTGTGTATGTCGTGCCTATTAGCATCTAAATAAGGCACAACTTCTTTACTCCACCATTCATCATTAGAATTATTTGTAGACCAAACTGAAGTTGGGTTTCTATATCTTCCTGCTATAATGTGAATGTCTGCATCTATAAATTCAGCATAACTTTTAATGTTTTTGAAGAATTTACTATGAATCTTAGTTGCATTTTGTGCGTAACTTATTATAAAACGCTTCTTAGTCCTGTCAAATTCACGCTGTTTTGCTTGAATAAATTGTTCCGATTCAAAATCGGCTTTATCTTTTAACTTTAATTTTTCGCTAAACCATTTTCTGATTGTGCGTTCACTAGTGCCAAATTCTTCGCCTAGTTTCATTGCTAGTTTTTCAACTGTTACCTCGCCTCTATTAATGTATTGGGATTTTATATACTCTAATTGCTTATCAGTTAAATTTTTAAACTTCATACGTTTAATTAAATTAATGAGAAGCAAATAAATGTAAAAACTAGATACGATGCAAGTTTTTTATAAAAAAAAATTATCTTATTTTTTCGTTTTTATCCTTAGCAGACTTTAAAACCATGAGTTCAACACCATTATCTTTTGCTAAATTATAAAGCCCAGAAACATCTTTTGGGAAGCATTTTCCTCCATAACCCATCTTTCCATCATGTCCTGGAACTTGTGTGTGTTCAGGTCCCCACCAAGGATGTTTACCACTATTTGTTAGTATTTTTTCATATTTAGAATAATCAATATTCATTTTATTACAAAATTCATATATCTCATTCATAAAAATAACTTTAGTTGCATAAAAACTATTTCTTACTGTTTTTAACAGTTCAGCTTCTTTTGCAGAGCAAGCGTTTATATCAACATCTTTATCTTCATAAAATTCAGCATAAACCTCCTTTAAAACATTACAGTACTCTTCTAGTCCTCCAATAACAACATCTGTTGGATTTAAAAAATCTTCTATGTGAGTTCTTTCAGTTAAAAACTCAGGATTATGTATTATTTTTTTTGTGTTGAATTTTTTATTATAAAAATCAACCGTACCACAAGGTATGGTAGATTTAATTGCAAACACACCTTTTTGACCAAATTTATTCCATTTTCCTAAAGATTTTTCTAGTATACTTAAATTTACTCTACCATCATCTCCTTCGGGCGTGGGAACACAACATACAACTATATCAGATTCATATGCTAGTTTTAAATTTTCATCACTATTGTGTTCATTGTATATTGGGTCATATACATTTATTTTTGCTACAGTTCTTAATTCTGCAGTAGCTTTGCCAACAAAGCCATATCCTATTACTCCTATTGTTTTCATTTTATTTATATTTATTGTTTATTATTAGTTCGTATAAGTTCATAGTCTCTACCTATTTGCTTTCCTTTATAACCATATTTTTCAAAATTAGATATTACTTGTCTAGTTAACTCTTTATCAGACAATATATTGTTTTCAAACAAAATCTTTCGAGGAAATAATGAAACTTTATTAATGGCAATTTTATAAAGTTCGTTCAAAATTATAGCGTCATGACCTTCTGTGTCTATTTTCAAAAAATTAATACTATCTATTTCATACATTTCTATTAAAGTGTTCCACGTTAACGTTTTTACTTTCTCTACAGTTACAAATTCATCATGTTTATCTCCTAATAGTTTTTTAATGCTAAGATGAGGTTTTATAATCGAATTACAACCTCTAACATCTTCATGTAAATTATTTTTTTCTATTACATTTGGTTTTACATAAAACATATCTACAAATCCATCTCTGTCAGATATTGCACAACATAATTTTTTGACATTTTTTTTATTTGGTAAATTATCTAAATAAGTTTGTATTGGCTCAATTGATAAACCAACTTCATCATCTTTACAAATTTCTATTAATGTTCTAAAGTCTGATGTTCCTATTTCTATAAAATCATAATGTTTATTCTTTAGTTCTTCCATGTGTTTTATTTAATTTCTTTAAGCCAAAATTTTATTTTTTCGATATAAATAGATTTCTTTTTAAAACTTTCATTATTTTTTAAAAATCTGCACTGATTGTTTATATTTATTTTGTCTAATTCAATTTCTTTCATATTAATATTTTCTGTATAAAAACAAGAATTTGTCAAGTCAGGCAAAACGTCTTTAGTGTCTATTTTATTTTTCATCTTAAGGTCTAATATATTACCTGATTTGTTATAAATTCTATTACAGCAAATATATTCATTGTCATATTGCTTCATTTTATTAATCATCGTCTCTGCATAGTTGTAAGGGTATTTTATATTATCGCTTATTGTAAAATAATATACATTTTTCCCATGTTTTTCATAATGTGAAAAGTATGATTTTAAATCATTGTCTTTGAAGTGAGTTAAAATAACTTTTTTATTATTTAAAAAATTATAATGCTTTGTTTTTTTATTGAGCAAATTGTGATTAATTACATTAAGATACAAAAAATCACATTGATTTAATATATTTGGTATAATAAAATTTAAATTATCAATATTGTTTTTTACTGAATTTAAGGTGAATATTTTTAAATCTTTTTTTTCTTTTCCTTTATTTGTTATTTTTTCTTTTGATTTCTTTATAAAAGAATCAAACATTTCTTTATATTTTAAAGAAATAATTCCCCAGTCATATTCTTTTATTTTATTTATGGAATTTTTAGAAATATTATAATATAAATTTGAATTTTCTATTAATTTTATAGCAGAATTCACATAACCATGTATGTCGTCATGTTTTTTTAATAAAAATCCTGTTTCATTATTTTTTATTAATTTAGAAGCTAAACCAACTTCATTAGATATTGTTGGTATTCCCATAGACATAGATTCTAAAAGAGGGTTAGGCCCAGTTTCTGATAATGAGCTCACAATAAATATATCTATATCTTTATAGTACTCAATCATTTCCTTTTGACTTAACTTTTCTTTTTGAGTATCAATATACAAAGATTTGTTTTTAATATTATATCCTTTTTTTATAAGAACACTACAAACCTCTTCAATTCTTTGTTTCCCTTTCCATTCTGAGTAAAGTTTACTTCCAACAGCTCCTATATTTATACTTTTATTTTTTTCTATTTTTTTAACACTTCCTTCGAAAACTTTTGTATCAACTCCATTTGGAATGTAAAACTTATTATTATGATTTGATTTTTTAAAAATGTTAGTATCGTTTAATAAAATAGCTCTATACTTTTCTAACTCTATTGAATTAACGTCTTTTTTGTGCGAAGAGACTCCGCATAAAAAATTATTATTATTTATACTTCCTATCAACTTTAAGCCATAAGAAAATAAAAATATCAAATCGTAATTCTTTAAGATTTTTGAACCATGTTTTAAAATATCAATTTCATAAAATTCATTTAAATGTTTTTTTATGTAATTAGCCATATTAAAAAAAGCCCAACCTTCAACATCATATACTAAACATATTTTATTTTTTGTAAAAAATATATCACTGCCTTGTTTGACATAGCTTTTTTCATTAGTTTTCGGATTTAGTCTACTTCTACTAAATCCAACTTTCATCATATTTTTATCTTCTAAAAGTGTTGAATGTAAAGATTGTATAATTTTAGAGTTAGTATTATTATAAAGTTTTTTATTTAATGTTTTAATGTTTTTTTTGTATTTTATATATGAATAATTTAAAGCAGGCATATCCTGAGGGATATTGTACTCTAAATATTTATTTTTATAGTCATTAAAAAAATTTTTAACTAATTCATTTTTATTAAAAAAACAAACTCCACCTCCTATTAATGTATGTTTTATATCTTTTGATATTTTATTTTCTGATAAAGATTGAATAAATTTTTTAAATTTTATATCTGATTTAATAACTTTATTTAATTCATTTATACTATAGTTTTGCCAAAAAGGAGATATTAAGTCATAATTATCTAGTTCTTTAAACTCTTTTAAAAAACCTTTGTCTAAAACTAAACTATCAACATCGATGTACATTGTCTTATTAAATTTAGTGTAACTTATTAAATCTGTTTTTAAAATTCTATTTTCATCATCATTTAAATTATGATAAATTAATTCAACATTTTTAAATCTTAAAATTTCTTTATTTATAAGGTGTAAAGGAGTGTTAACATGTAATACTATAGGTAAAGTAGAAAATGCTCTTATTGATTTAATGCAAAAAGGTGTTATTTTCTGATACTCATAGCCAAAACTAATTAGTAATATACCAGATTCCTTTTGTTTTTTATTTAAATCTATATATTTTTTTTCTATTATTTTTTTACTTTTAGTAAAATTTTTTTCTTCGAAATTTATGTCTATTTTTTTCAACTCTTGAAGATGCTTCATGTTAGAAGTAATAATCGAATCACACTTAACTGAACTATTAGCTTTAACTAATCTTTTTGCGTTCAAATTATTTATAACACATTTTATTTCTATAGGGTAATTACATATATTTTTTACTTCACATTTCATTTTAAATTCCATTTTTATATAAATATAATTTAAATTAATTACTAAACCAATCTACAGTTTTTTTCAAACCATCATCTAAATTTATTTTAGGATTGTAACCTACTATCTCTTTTGCATTTGATATATTTGCTAATGAATTTAGTATATCTCCTTTTCTTTTAGGTTTGTAAATAGGTTTTACGTTTGAATTCATTATTTTTTGTATTTTATAAAACAATTCATTAACTGATGTTTTATTTCCTAATGCAATATTAAAAATGTGATTTCCAACTAAATCTCCTTTTATAAGATTTACATTTACATCCACAACATTATCAATATATGTAAAATCTCTAGACTGTTCTCCGTCACCATATATTTCAGGAGATTTATTATTTTTTATTGCTTTTATAAACTTAGGTATAACAGCAGCATATTGAGAATCTACTCTCTGATTCTTACCAAAAACATTAAAATATCTTAATCCATAAAAATTTATACCATAAATATCATGAAAGTTTTTAGCAAGCATTTCATCAAACCTTTTACTTAATGCATATGGAGATAATTGATTGCCTATTTCTTGTTCTTTTTTTACTTCTGAATTATTATCTCCATAAACAGAAGATGAACTAGCATATATTATTTTATTTACTCCATTTAGTTTTGCTGCCTCAACTATATTTGTAAAACCTAACACATTATTTTCTATATATTTTCTTGGAGTTTCAAGAGACCTTGGAACTGAACCCCATGCAGCTTGATGACAAATAACATCAACCCTTTCTGTCATATCACAAACAAAATCATAATCACATATATCTCCTTGTCTAAAATATACTTTATCATTATCAATTAAATCAGATAAATTTTCTATTCTACCATTTGATAA
>Ga0102945_1000193_pt1 | contig 19615 bp, 2 predicted proteins | sample SalPonred_H2O_MG_FD_78207 | JGI IMG/M metagenome (GOLD analysis project Ga0102945, IMG submission 78207) | Salt pond water microbial communities from South San Francisco under conditions of wetland restoration - Salt Pond MetaG R2_restored_H2O_MG ...
CACCCTCGATGGTGCTCTGGAATGCCAGACCACCACTGTTACTCGATAAGCTCGTGTTACCAATCAGCGTGACTGCTTGATCAAACGTCTGACTGGTATTCGTTACAACAGACCCCGACAGACTCACAGCGGTCTGGACTGAGAGACTGTTTAGTGGGTTGATTGCACCAACGCCGCCAGTTAGGGTAAAGGCACCGCTACCTTGCGCGACGTTTTGTAATGTCAGCCCGTAATTGGCTTGTGGACCATTGGCATCAATCGCGCCACTTAATGTGGTGGCAGACTGAGTACCGATGATGGTCGCATCTTTCAGGGTGATAGCCCCACTGTATGTACCAGACACATTACCCAAAAACTCAAGCTCTGGTTTTAGGGTACTGTCAGCCGCTAGCCATCCTTGCCCAGAGAGGGTCAAGGCATTGCTCATGGTGCCACCACCAAGATCAAGGGACAAGCTAGAGGCGTTTTGTATGGTGATGCTGGACGTACCTAACGCCGATACGTTTGAGACCGTCAAGTGTGACTGATCCACAACCACCTCGCCCTCAAACCCGCCGGGGCTCGATACGATGTAACCACTTTGACCAACGACACCCGTGCCCGCGAACGTTAAGGTTCCATCCCCGGAAAAGGCATTGGTCAATGTCACACCAACATCGCTGCGATACACCTCAACGGTCGCGTCAGCAGCGATCGCCACGGCCCCAGTGCCCAACGTGCCTGTGGTGCCGCCCACACCCACCTGCAGACGACTATCGTTGTTCACAGCAACGTTGCCAGTATTCACATTATTTGCGGCCAGAATCAGTTCGCCCGCATTCACGGTCAGTTCCGTGCTACCACTCAAGCCACTATCGAGTCGCAGCCTGCCATCGCCTGCTTTGATGACCGAACTGCCCGAGAGACTGCCTTGATACGTTGAGCTCCCACTCTGCGTGATCGTCACCGATTGATCGCTGGCTGGTGTAATTTCACCGCCGCCGGTTAATTGCCGTGACGAGACTTCGATCGCGCCAGCACCCGTCATCTTCACCGTGCTATCGATATCAGCCGTCGATTCGAGCACGACATTGCGAGCAATCGCGTTCGTGGTGCCACCAACGATTTGCCCCACAAAGGCTCCGCGCGTGATCTGAATGCCGTTGGTCACAAATGCACTCGAACCTGTGATGGAGATACTGCCCCCCTCACTGGTCACACGGGCATAAGGGTTTGCGACGGCGTCACCCGTTGCATTGATGATCACCACGCCTCGGTTACCACCGCTACTACCATCAGCGCCAGCCGTCCCCTCAATAATCACCCGACCAGCACCACCAGCAGCGATACGCCCAAAATTGCGTACCAACACCCCCACGTTATCTTTTGAGCCAATCGGTGCCCCACCAATACCAGTAATACCAATATCACCGTTGGTAGATATCACCTGCGCTGCAGCGTCTGGTGAGCCTGGCGCACTGATACGCACACCAGTACTTGATCGATCGCTGTTTGATATTCCCCCAACCCCGGTGATGAGAACACTGCCAGAGCCACCGGCCCATACGCGAGCACCGTTATAGACATAAACACCATGTGAATTGCCTGTTGGCGCATCTAAACTTGACTGATCGCCGCCGCGACCAAGGATGGTGATATTGCCAGAGGCCCCAGCAATCAGATTTTGTGCATAGGTTCGGACATCAGCACTGCCACCGGTGATCAGAACGCCATCGGTGTCTTGTGACAGCGCATTACCCGTGTCCGCATCCAGATAAATATCACCACTGGTGGAGGCCAACAACTGACTAACGACAATATTGCCGCCGTAAAGCGCCATCGAGCCTGCGATGGTTGTGTCTTTGTTAACGACAACAGCAGACGTGTTACTGCCACTGCCCACCGTCAAGCCACCTAACGTCTCACTGAATGTCCACTCATCAAACCGGAAGTCACTGCTAAACGATGTCGATGCGGGTTCAATCCGTAAAATGCCTGTGCCATTAACCGTCTTGTTGCCAAGCGTGGCTGTGTCACTTTGCACCACGAGCGTCCCACCACTGATCGTGGTCGACCCGGTGTGGTTCAAAGCGCCGCTAAACACGAGGATGCCCCCGCCTGCTTTGACGAGATCAGCGCCTTCGAGCGTGCCGCCAAATGTTGAATCACCGGCCTGTGTGATCGTCACCGACTGATCACTGGCCGCTGCAATCTCACCGTCACCGGTTAATTGCCGTGACGTCATTTCGATCGCACCGGCTGTGGTCAAGGTCAGGCTCGCATCTTGACCATCAGCTGATGCCAAGCTGATGTCCGTCACCGATGCCAGGTTAGACGAGCCATTTCGTATGGCCACCAGACCCTGGTCTTCCAGACTGATGCCTTGCGTATCAAACCCGCTGGAACCCGTGATCGAGATTGAGCCGCCTTCGGTGGTTACGCGTGCGAATGGGTTGTCTCGTGACGCCGCATCGGCGTTTCGAATGACCACACCAAAATTACCAGAACTTGATTGGTCACCACCGGCGGCACCTGTGATTGTCACATTGCCTGCACCACCGGCAGCCACCCGCGCAAAGCTACGCACATAGACACCCATATTCCCAATTGCGGACGTGGGACCACCACCGGTTCCCGTGATTTCTATGTTGCCGTTGTTAGTCAGAACAGCGGATCTAATTTCATCGCTTCCCGAGATCAGTACGCCCGTTAATACTCCCCCAACAGACCCGTCTGCTTGCTCGCCTGCATTGCCCGTGATTGAAATATCGCCAGAACCACCCGCCTGAACCCATCCGCCTCCGGAGATGAGCACACCGTAGGAAGGGACGTTATTGTCTTGAATAGATGACTTATCCCGCCCCCTGCCTACGATCGTGATCTTGCCAGTCGCGCCATCAATAGGGTTCTCTGCGAGCGTTTGAACAATGGCGATGTCACCGGCAATCTGTACGCCATTGGCTAAACCAGTCAGTGTGCTGCCTGTATCTGCATCAAGTGTGATATCCCCACGCCTTGAAATCAAACGTCGCCTAACATCGATGTGGCCGCCATAGATTGCGATAGACCCCGCAATGGTCGCACCCAGATTAACAATAATCGTCGACGTGTTGCTTTCTTTGCCAACGGTCAAACCACCGAGTGCCTGCCCAAATGACCAATCCCTAAATAAAAAGTCAGATGCAAATGAAGTGCTCTTGGGCTCAATCCGTAAAATCCCCGTGCCGTTAACCGTCTTGTTGCCAAGCGTGGCCGTGTCACTTTGCACCACGAGCGTGCCACCATCGATTGTGGTCGACCCGGTGTGATTCAGTAAACCATCAAGCGTTAGCGTGCCAGCACCTGCCTTGATGAGATCGCCACCTCCGATCGTGCCAGAGAAGGTTGAATCTCCGGCCTGTGTGATCATCACCGACTGACCACTAGCCGCTGCGATTTCACCTTCACCGGTCAGTTGTGGTGCCGTCATTTCAATCGCACCGTCTGTGGTCAGTGTCAGGCTGGCATCTTGACCATCGGCTGATGCCAAGCTGATGTCCGTGACTGATGCAAGGTTAGATGAGCCATTCAGTATCGCCACTAAGCCCTGGTCTTCCAGACTAATGCCTTGTGTGTCAAAGCCGCTCGAGCCCGTAATCGAGATCGAACCACCTTCGGTTGTGACGCGTGCAGTGGGATCGGCTCGCGAAGCGGAGTTGGCGTTTCGAACGAGCACGCCGTAGTTGTCTGACCCTGTTGCGTCTCCACCGGCCGTACCCGAAATAGTGACATTACCTGCACCACCGGCCGCCACCCGGGCAAAGCTGCGCACATAAACACCAACATTTCGTTCAGAGTCTGCAGGCCCACCACCCTCACCTTTGATGGTGATGTCACCATTGATCGTCGACACCACAGATGGCGTGTGCTGATCAGGGTCACTCATGCTGATTAGCACCCCAACCGAGTCACCCGCTTGGCTTGCGACCCCGCCATAGCCTGTGATGTCGATGTTGCCATTGCCATTGGCAATGACCGTTGCACCATTGCGCACATACACACCATGCGAGGATCCCGAAGGGTTCTCAAAGCTTGACGTATCACCACCACGGCCCACAATCGTGATGTCACCAATTGCTCCAGCAATGAGGTCTTGAGCCTGGGTTTGTACGATTGCGTTAGCATCGCGCATGTACACACCGCTACGATCACGCGCCAGCATTGAGCCTGTATCTGCATCCAGATAAATATCACCACTGGTGGAAGTTAGGGCACGATCGATAAAGATACTGCCGCCATAGAGGTTGATAGAGCCTTTGATAGTCGTGTCTTTCTCGACAAACACCACCGACTCATTCGATGGCTTGCCTACCGTCAAACCACCAAGTGCCTGATCAAATGACCAATTCTTAAACACAAAGTCAGATGCAAATGAAGCGCTCTTGGGCTCAATCCGTAAAACACCCGTGCCATCGACGGTCTTGTTACCCAGCGTGGGCGCATCGGTTTGCGCCACCAGCGTACCGCCATCGATCGTGGTCGACCCGGTGTAATTCAGCACACCATCAAGCGTTAGCGTGCCAGCACCTGCCTTGGTAAGACCACCACCTTCGATCATGCCACCAAAGGTTGAGTCTCCCGCTTGTGTAAGAGTCACCGATTGACCACTGGCTGCTGCAATTTCACCGCCACCGGTCAGTTGTGGTGATGTCAGTTCAATCGCACCGTCTGTGGTCAGTGTCAGGCTGGCATCCTGGCCATCGGCTGATGCCAAGCTGATGTCTGTGACCGACGCAAGGTTAGATGAGCCATCCAGTATGGCCACTAAGCCCTGGTCTTCCAGACTAATGCCTTGTGTGTCAAAGCCGCTAGAACCCGTGATCGAGATCGAACCACCTTCGGTGGTCACGCGTGCGTAGGGGTTGGATTGCGCGGACGCCGTGCGGTTTTGAATGAACACACCGTAGTTTTCTGAACCGGTCGCGTCACCGCCTGCCGTGCCCACGATGGTCACGCTGCCAGCGCCCCCAGCAGACACGCGGCTGAAATTTCGGATGGTTACACCCACGTTGTGATCGCCAAGGGATGGACCGCCGCCAGTACCCGTGATTTGAATGCTGCCATTATGGGTCCTCACGGAAGTTGCGGCATAGGGGCCACCTGAGAGGAAGACACCTCTTATCGACCCGTTAGCAGGACCATCTTTTTGTGCACCACCAGCACCGGTGATCACAATATCTCCTGACCCACCCGCCTCAATCCGTGCCCCGTTGTCGATATACACGCCATGCGAGGACAGGGATGTGTCCGTCTCCAAGGACCTATCCTTTCCTCGGCCAGTGATGGTGATTGTCCCAGTGGCACCTTCAATCAGATTCTCAGCCAGCGTTAGCACAACAGGCGCGCCAGCAAAGATCGCCACACCGGCGGCTTGGTTCTGTAAAGATTGCCCAGTATCGGCGTTAAGTGTGATGTCTCCACTGCGCGAAACCAAGGACGACCCTAACTTAATATAGCCACCATAAAGCGCCACAGATCCCGTGATGATTAAATCTTTGTCAACAACAATGATTGATGTATTGCCCTGCTTGCCAAAGGCAAGACCGCCAAGCGTCTGAGCAATTTCCCACTGTTCAAACCGAATGTTTTGCTCAAAAGAGTCTGCTTGAGGTTCAATCCGCAAAATCCCCGTGCCATTGACCGTCTTGTTGCCAAGCGTAGCCGTGTCCGTTTGCACCACCAGCGTACCGCCATCGATCGTGGTCGACCCGGTGTAATTCAGCACACCATCAAGGGTCAGTGTGCCAGCACCTGCCTTGGTAAGACCACCACCTTCGATCGTGCCTTCAAAGCTTGAGTCACCAGCTTGTGTGATCGTTACCAATTGACTGCTGGCTGCTGCAATCTCACCGCCTCCGGTCAGTTGCAGTGAAGTCAGTTCAATCGCACCGGCGGTGGTCAGTGTCAGGCTGGCATCTTGAGCAACGGCTGACGCCAATCTGATGTCCGTCACCGACGCCAGATTAGATGAGCCATCCAGTATGGCCACTAGGCCCTGATCTTCCAGACTGATGCCTTGCGTAGCAAATCCACTTGATCCCGTAATCGAGAGAGAACCACCTTCGGTTGTGATGCGTGCGGTGGGATCGGCTCGCGAAGCCGAGTTGGCGTTTCGAACGAGCACACCATAGTTGTCTGACCCTGTTGCGTCACCACCGGCCGTACCCGTAACAGTGACATTACCCGCACCACCGGCCGCCACCCGGGCAAAGTTGCGTACGTACACGCCGACATTGCCATTGGCCTTGGTCGGGCCGCCGCCCAGGCCCGTGATTTGGATGTTGCCATCGTTGGTCTTCACGGTGCTTTGCAACTCACCGTCTCCGGCGATCAACACGCCGGTTAATGCACCGTCCACCGTTCCATTGTTTTGCTCGCCGGCAGTGCCGGTGATCTCAATCTGACCGGTACCGCCGGCGTTAACCTGAGCACCATCAGCAATCAAGACACCGTAGGTAGCCAAACTGTTGTTTGAGATCGGCGACTTGTCCCGACCCCGGCCGATGATCGTGATCTTGCCAGAAGCACCATCGAACAGGTTTTGTGCCAGTGTTTGAACGATGCCGACATCACCTGTGATTTGCACGCCATTGGCTACTCCCCACAATTCGTTGCCGGTGTCGGCATCGAGCGTAATGTCACCACGTCTTGATATCAAACGTCGTGTAACATCGATGGTGCCCCCGTAGAGTGAAATCGACCCAGCAATGTTCGCGCCAAGATCGACACTAATTAGCGACGTGTTGCTTTGTTTGCCAACGGTTAAGCCGCCCAGCGTCTGAGCAAATGACCAGTCACTAAACCTAATATCGGTTAGGAATCTCGTGTTTTTAGGCTCAATGCGCAAAACGCCCGTGCCATTAACCGTCCGGTTGCCAAGCGTGGCCGTGTCATTTCGAATCACCAGCATGCCACCATCGATTGTGGTCGATCCGGTGTAATTCAGTACGCCATCAAGCGTGAGCGTGCCCGTGTCAGATTTGAAGAGGTTGGTTCCGGCGACCTCACCGCCATACAGGAGCGTCTGGCCATCGGTCACAGCAATCGTGCCACCATCACCAGCCAGCGTGATGCCCCGGTTACTATTCAGTTCAAACCCGCTGGTCACTTTGAGCGTGCCACCATCCAAGGTAATCAGGTCAGTCACTAGATTGGTCGGGCTGGCACCTAGGTGGCTGTCTGCCCCGACAGACAAGGTGCCACCAGATAGCTCGATCTTGCCCTCGTAGTTCAGCTCATTGCCCGAAGTCACCGTCCCGGAACCGATGATCGCAAGCCGCACGTTTTGACCATCGGGCAACACCCCAGTCTGATCCGGACTACCGGTCACCGCCCACTGGCTTGCGTCGGTCCAGTCGCCATCACCACCGACCCAAGTCGCAGAAGACAGCGCATTGATCGAGGCCGTCGTGTTGCCCGTTGTCGAGCTCAGTCTGTAATTACCGGCATCTGTACCATCGAGGGTAATATCAGTGATGGAAACGGGCTTATCCTCGCCGACATGTCGATTTGCGAACTGTGCTGTCTGGCTGACATCAAACAAATCGCCAACGACCCGATTATCTGTGTTCGTAACCGCTGCGGAGTTGTCACCGTTATAGACTCGGTCAACGCCCGTAAACGTAACATCCAAGGTTCGCGGAGTTACCCTATGGCCGCCACGCAGGTGTTCAAAAGAGTAGTTACCGGCATCAGGCCCATCCATACTAACAATGCGCTGAATACCACTGTAGTTGCCCACCTTCAGGTGTCCACTCGTGCTGGTATTACCAGGGGTATCAACGGCATACACTGCCTGACCCAGACGATCACGCTCAAACACGTTAAAGGTGGAAAGCTGGCCACGCACCAGATCCGACCCGTAGACTGACTCACCGCCGGTGATTCTGGCCGACAACAGCTTCGGATTGACGGTCAAGGTCAAATCACGCAACGCATCAATATCGTACTCGAGCAACCTCGAGTCAGCATCTACGATCCGATAGGTGCCAGCGTTCAGACGACCGCTAGAAGACAAATTATCGGCATCATTGCGACCCAACACTGTTGCGCCACCGCTGATACTGACATCATCCGGTCCGCCTTCAACGCTGATACTGTATGCGGGAACCCCTTCACCATAAATCATTGAACCTGGGCCAGTCAGTAAGACGATTAACCCACTCGGTCCATCTGGATTAGGACCCGATTTCAAGGCGCTATTCAAGGTAAGTGTATTGGACTGAACGATGATTGCCCCACCGCTCACTGTGTCACTTGTATCGATGGCGGGCAGCGTGTGAGTAATGAGGGTACCAAAATCCGTCAGCCCCGCGGCGATGAAGTCTCCGCCATCAGTCACGATCTGATGGTGCATCAAGATGCTGAAAAGACTATGCCCGGAAATATCGACCTTACCGCCACGGGTCTTAAGCACCTCGAATTCAAGAGGGTTGCCGTAGAAGCCGAGAGTCAGCATTGTTCCTGCACTCAAAAAGTCGCCACCACCGGTATCGACGTTCTCATCGATCCAAACTTCGCCTGTGATGCCTCTGAGATCAATATCTCCACCGTGGGTTCTTAACGCGTCGCGGTATTCAATCCCTATATCGTCGTTACGAATACCGAGTTGGAAGTATGTTCCGTAGGCTTTGAAGTCATAACCACTAGCAACATCTATCCCTGCCTGAACCTTAATAGCGCCCTGCCCATTACCCAACACAACGTTACCGGACCCAGCAGATATGCGTTCTAGAATATCGATATCACCACTAACTTGGCTAAAGTCAAGACCGCTTCTAACCTCGATTTCGTTTAGCGTGGTCACATCACCAGCTCGGATTTTTAGGCCAGCACCGGTTTCCAAAGTAACGCGCGCATCAACGAAAAGCGAATTGCTTCCTACATCAATGTCAACCGAACCCTCACTGTAAACCTCACGCCCAAAGCCCCCATTGACAAGCCTGAGGTCCGAGCTGTTTACAAAGGTTAGATCCTGCACCACCCCACCGCGATTACCATCTCCAAATAACTGGATCGCGAGCTCGTCCACCGAGTTTCTGGGGTCAGTTAATGAAACCTGGCCCCCAGTGACAGCAGAGGGCCGTAAAAACCGTCCTGTTCCACTCATGAGAATGAGACGCTTAGCATCGATCTGCGTACCACTTTCAGCTTGGGTAATGCCAAGATCGCCTCTGGACTCAAGCGTTACTGTCCCATCAGTACCAGCCGTCGTGCCTGTTCCGCCAAGCGCCAACAGTGGCACTGACAAGGTAAGACCGCTCGGTGAGTCAGAGACAATCGTAATATCACCTGAGTTGCCACCCACCGCCCCGGTACCCTTGCCACCTTTAACGAGCACACTGCCTAAATTAATGACACCGTCAGACCGGATGGTGATGTCACCGCCGTGACTGCCTGCACCAGCATTATTGTCTGCTCCCGAAGCTTCCAAGATGCCAACCGAAATCGTGCCATTGCTGTTGCTGTTATCTGCATCCAGAACAATATTTGCCGATGCGATGCCGCTATTGGCAGCGGCTTGAGTGATGATGCTAGACACACTGTCGTCACCATCGTCAGTTGCCGTGATACCACCGTTTAGAGCGGTCAGCGTGATGTTGCCTCCTGCTGCTTGGATCACGTCAGGAAATGAGATTTCGTCAGCACTAATTGATATATTGCCTGCGCTCTCGTTAACAACAGGACCTAGAAGTGCAAGCTGAGTCGTCTGTATGTCGATATCGCCGTCTGTGACAGTCACGCCCTTACTCAGCACAAACGAGCCCGCGCTTCTACTGGTTTGCACAAGGCTCGCGGCTTTGACTGAACCTACCCAGGTGAAGTACTCGGCGGACTCGATGGTGACGGCGCCAAGTGCTTGGTTTTCTCCGGCATTGCCTCGAACCGTGACTGAGCCATCACCTGCCCGTAGCGTCAAGGCATTCGTTTCCCCGCTGACGCTATCAACGGTGCTGTTGAACAAGATCGAATTGCCAGCGGCCACCTCACCCCCATTCGTGGTATCTACGGTGACTGGTGTCTCCAATGTCACGGGACCCAGAATCGAGATGGTCTGACCAGCACTCGTGAGATTGCTATTTAAGGTGACACCATCGACGCTGGAATAGGTTTGTGAACCCGTGCTAACAGCGTGCGCAAGGGCAATCTTATTGCCAGCAACAAACACTGTGGCAGCCCGATTGTCTGCAGCACCAATGGCACCCTCAACAGAAACATCGCCAGCCCCTGCGTTAAGCGTAACGTCGCCAACCAGCGTAACCCCAGCACTGATATTCAGGTTTCCGTCATCGCCACCGGCTTGATCGCCGGAAACAACGATGACATTGTTTAGCTGAAAATTCGAGATATTGGCGTTTGACACATCACCAAAGAACCCATCGTTGACATCGCGGTCGACGTTGACAGATAGGCCCTTAACCGTATTGGAGGCGCCATCGAACGATCCAGTAAACGCAGTGCCATTCGCTGTATCACCAACGGGAACGAATCCGAAATCACGCCACAAACCACGATTTCGACCCAGTGCCGCTGTGAGATCAATATCATTGCCTAATTTATAGTTTTGGTCAGGCGCGAGCACCATCAGCTGCAACTGATTAGCAGTGGTAATGGTCGCGCTGCGCTCCATTCTCAGCATTGGCCGCGTCTGGCCATCGATCATGAACCAAGTGTTGTCGAAATCGAACCCAGTCCAAGTGCCATTCGACTTGGTGCCATAGGTTGATTGGGCGTATGGGTTTGCCGACCCCCGATTAAAGGTGTTTGTCAGACTACCGTCGTTAGAACCGACGAAGCCACCTGTTAATGAAAAATTAGGCCCAAGGTAAGGAGTGACAATACTTGCAGCATAACTATCTCTTATCGTACCGGACGACGTGTTTTGACCAACAAATCCACCCACCATCCAGTGAGCCTTCTCAAGATCAGCCACTGCATAGCTGTCGGTAATCGTGCCGTGATTTATACCGACGAAACCGCCGCCCCAGTTGACTCGATAAGATGATTGGCTGACAGCGTACGATCGAGTAATAAATCCGCTACTACGATTTTGTCCAACCAGCCCCCCCACAACGGCATGACCATTAACAACACCCGTGGCATAACTATCAGCAATCTGCCCGTAGTTGTCGCCTACTAAGATGCCAATGCCTTGCGTGCCCGACGGTGCTGCTTGCTCGCTCGATCCAAAAATACTCGCATCGACTACACCAAGATTGTTCACACTGCCTGATGAATGAAGCACACCAATGAGTCCAGCCAGCTTCGCATCTGGCCTATCAAGATGCAATCCAGTTACCTGGTTACCTAGTCCTTCGAGCCTGCCGCGAAATGAGTTGTCGAGCGATGTTCCAATCGGTGCAAATCCTGCACCGCCATTCCAGTTTTCTGTAGCCGATGCATCAATGCTGGCACCAAGCGCATAGTTCTTAGCTAAATTGCCACGCATGCCCTGCAAATCAGCGCCCGTCGTACTGCCTTGTGCGCCTAAAGAAGTAATGACGGTGTAGTTTTGAAAGGCGCTGTCTCTGCCTTGCACTGTCGTGAAGTTTTCACCTGCCAATAGACTCACTGGCGCATGGATATGGACTCTGGCTTCGCGACCGTTGTTTACACCATCACTGGTACCCAAGCCATACAAAAGTTCTAGCCGCCCGCTCGTACCCGAGGCGCCATCGAGCTGGCCATTGAGCACAATATCGCGACCAGCCGCCAAAACCAATTCGCGGTTCTGCCAAGTCACGGGGCCATTTAAGACGAGATCGCTATCTATTCCCGTGGCAGCCAGTGTGATCGTGGCATTTTCTCCGATGCTGACCGGGCTATTAAACGTTAACGTGCCGGCAGCCGTGACACTCTCTGTCACAAAAATCGAACCTTCAGCAGAACCGGTGAGTGCAGCAGCTGAAATGGTGAGCTTATTGGGGTTGCCCAGAAAATATAAGTCGCCACCGGCTCGAAACTCAAGCTCACCCAAGCCCGGATAATTGACGCCATTAACAAAAATGTCATTACCCGTGAGCGTCGTATCAAAAATCGTCTTGGACGCCGTGAAGATACCCAGACCGCCACCGATTTGAAGTGTTGCTGTTGTGTCAACGCCTAGAGAGATACCACCAGACTTGGTGTCAGCCTCCCAGGTACCGTCACGCTCGCGAATCGTCATCACCCCGGTGCCTAGATCGAGAACCGCGTCGCCAAACATGCTGAAGTTCGTGTCAGTGGTGAGCGTGAAATCCTGATTATTGGTCTCTAACCCGTTATACGGAATGCTGCTGACCTCGGCAGTTCGCTTCGCAATGACCAGACCATTGCTCTTGCCTAGCGTGAACGTTCCTGCGTTCGTTAATTGCAAAGGCGCTGAGATGTCACCGAGCAATTCATCGATCAGGTTGTCGTTGTTCAGGATAAATGCTTCGGACTCGCCACCACCTGCGAGAAAGAGTTGGCTCGCGTTGATACGCGAGTCTGCATGCTGCTCCACCGTGGTGGCATCATTGACCACCAATTCGAACGTTGTGGCATCGATGTCGCCCAGTTGGAGAATGGCATCTGTGCCTTCATTATTTTTAGCGATGAGTCGGACATGACTGTCAGGCGCATCAATGCTCACTACACCTCGGATGTCGGCAAAGCCGTCTTGGCCGCGCGCTCGAATATCGACGTATGTGGCTGTGTCGGTATCCCCATAGGTGGGTAACCGATAAAGTAGGTCACCGGTGATCGTTAACTGGCCGGCCCGAATATCAGCCTCAAACCCAGGCACCTCAACGTCACTTTTAAACGTCAAGGTAGCCGCGTCGCCAACAATGACATCAGTTTCAATCGTGGTCCTGCGACCCGGCGTGATAGACAAATCGCCGCCCGCAAACGTACTTGCTGCCCCTTTGAACAATACATCACGACCAGCATTCAGTTCCACGTCGCCCATGGTTTGGGTAAACGTGCTCGTAACCCCATCGATGATGATGTCACTGTCACTGGCCGTCGTCTCAAAACGGACTGTCCCACCCTCAGCTTTGATGTGTTGCAGCCCGCCACCAATGGCCATGTCCCACGAACCGTTGTACGGGCTTGGGTTACCGAGCACCAAGTCCTTGCCAGAGCCCGTGTAGACGACAGTTAGATTGCCACTACCTTGCGTTGAGCTCACAGGGTTAGTGCGGGTATTGACATAGACACCATTCAAATTGGCATCCGAACGGATAGTGACGTCTGCACCGCGCGTGCGCAGTTCACTGTACGCGGTCCCAGAGATATCACCAGTTACCGAACTGATCGTTAAGTCACGACCATTGGTCAACTCTAGGTTGCCGTTGATATCGCCTGCCAACTGACCAATTTGATTGTTTTGTGTGAGGGTGAAAGTGGCGTTGTTTTGTCCGGCAAGTGCCAGCTCGTTTAAGCTCAATACACTTGAAGTTGCCTGGGTAATGTCGCCTGCGACTTTAAGCTCGAGCTGATCGGTATAAATACTGTCTAACTGCCAAGCAGCTGTTCTACCGCTGTCAAGCAACACGGAACCCAGCGGTTGACTCGATGAGCCCAAGCCCGCTTGGTTATTGATAACAATCGATCCCGATGACGTTAGCGACAGATCCGGGTTTCCTGCCGCAAACATTCCCTGATCGAGCGTGATATCACCGCCATAGACCGTCAAACCACCTGTTAGTGTCACCACATCAGAAAACGTCACATCGACTGTATTTGACGGTTTGCCGATTCGCAGCGACGACAAGGTGCCAAGCGCGTCTAGGTCGACGTTGATGTTGCTAGCGAAACTGTCCGAGTCCGGCTCAAATATCAACCCACCAGTGCCCACGAATGGTGTCGCAAAACTCGGCGTATCAGTGATCAATCTTAAAAAGCCACTGCTGATATCGACATTAAGATTAGCGATCGTGGCTGGGTCTGACAGGCTAAAGATGCCCTGGCCAGTCAGGGTGATTTTGCTGGTCCCCTGAATTTCGCTGGCGTAAGAGAGCACTTTGTCACTGGCTACCGAAACGCTAGAATCAAGTGCCGCTCTCAACGGACGGTCGGCATTAAGCGTCATCGACTGAGTCGCCTCGAGCGTACCGCCAGCTAAAAACAACGTACCAAAGCCATTGGCACCACCACCGCCTAGGCCAGCATCTCTTGAAATAGCCAGGGTGCCATCACTAATTGCAATATTGCCAGCGTGGTCTTGACTGTTTTGCAGATCGAGAAAGAGTCGGCCATCGCCGATTTTTCTCATGAATGCCGAGTCACCGATAAATCGTCCGGTAAAAGATGTGTTGCTGTTGTTATGCCCGACGCGCAGTCTTGCGTCAGTGCCAAGAACGTTGATGGTGCCCGAGCCCTGCAGACCACCGATGTTTTGAACGCCATCGTCGGTCGTCGCTAAAGCTTGGTCTCGAAAATTCCATGTCGTACCAAACTCAAGAATCAGCGTGGAATGATCCGAAACAGCATTTGAACTGCCACTGGTCAATGAACCACCAAAAATATGGGTGGTTCCCGTATGAGTGTTCGGTTTATTCAAAACTAACTGACCCGCACCGAACTTTCTTAAAGAAGCACTTGTGCCGCTTACGACCCCGCCTACAGAACCCGATTGGCTTATATTCAGATCAAGCCGACGCCCGGCAGCCAAACTGACATCGCTGTTGACGTTGACTTGACTGCCTGTCAAGGTCACGTTGCCAGCAGGGTTTTGCGAACCGATCGCACCACCGATTAGGACATCACCCGAACCAGCGTTAATAGTTAAGTTGGACGTTCCGCTGGTTTTATAGCGAACGACGATGACCCCGTCCGCACCTGCTTGACTTGTGGTCGCCAGCGGTCGACTCGCACCGCCGCCTGAGCCCGTATTCGCCGTCGGGCGGCCGGTGGCGCCATGACTATTGTTGTTGGCGTTGTTAGACCCTCCAACGCCACCCGTACCATTGACCCAATCGTTATTCGAATTCTTAACCAGAGGCGGGGCACCACCACCGCCCGTGGCATAGGTGACATCCTCGCCACTAATCCATGAGCGAAACCCGTCGCCGCCATCGCCACCAGAAGTCTCATTGGCGTTGCCGCCGCCCGTCAATGCACCGCCGCCGCCGCCACCGGAGCCTTCGGGTGCTTTCGTAGCATTTAGTTGCCCTTGACCGCCGGCGTTAATCGCGCCGACCACGTAATTAGCATTTACGGCGGTTCTTGCATCACCGCCTGCCACTTCAAAACGTCGGTAATTTAAACCGCCCCCTCCTTGACCAGGAAGAGTTGCCGTACTTTCATCTTCCGCAATGGATGCGCCTGCTCCCCCTCCTCTGGCGTATGCACCAGCAAATCCGGATCTTTCGCCCTTTGAACCTACATCATTTGACCTACCTGGCGCACCCCCTTGACCAACTTTGTATGAAACGCCATCTGATTCACCTAATCCAAGAGCCGCAACGTACGTCACCGCACCAGCCGCACCGCCCCCACCGACGGCGTAACCACCGGAGCCACCGCCACCCACCACGAGCAGTTCAACTGCATCCACCCCAGCCGGCCGCTGAAAGACGCCTTTTCCTGACGTAATCGTCGTTGCGGTTGTTTTGATGGCATCGATTGTTCCAGACACGCGGACGTCACCACCCGTGGTCGTCAGACCGACGTCATGCCGCACCAAAAGATCACCACGGATGTCTATCGCACCCGTGGTTGTCCTGAGGTCACCGCCCAGTGAAGTCAAACCACCACCGGTCCTGAGTATCCCGGCATTGGCCCTCACGTTGACTTTATAGCCAGTGATCAACATACTTGGCGTATCGACAGACAGTGTGCCGGCCGTGTTGTATGGCTGCACAATCTGCACCAGATCTCCGGCAACAATATCAAGATTCAACACACCACTGCCTGAATCAAAAATCGGAGCATTGATGTCAACATACCGCCCAGCATCAATCGACAGATCCAGTGTGTAACCTGATGGGGCAAAAATGCTGCCGCCGATATATACATCACGATCCGCTTGTAGCGACACACTGCGGCCATCACCACCCAAAAGAGCGTGAAGAATCGATGTGACATTTATGGAAGCTGTGCTTGGCCCTCCTTCGCCGTAAGTGTCGCCAATAATGATGTCAGTTGGGTCTATCAGCCAATGGCCCCAGTTGCCTGTGTTTACCACACCATCAATCGTCAAAGATCTTCCGGAGGTCTCAACACTGCCGCCCGTCCCATCGCCAGCTTCTAGCGTTTGGATGGTGCCAAAGAAGCCTGTAAAACCACCTTCCTCTTTGATATCACTCCACACCACCACCGTACCGCCATCGCCTTCTTGGGTGGCACTCGCTGAAATTTGAGCCTTGGGTTCAACCACAACTCGCTTGGCCTGTTGAATGTCGCGATCGGGAAACAGACGAGAATCCTCGTCCTGTCCGCCCTTCCAGTCACCACCGACGAGCACCGTGCCACCACCCGTAGAACCATCAGCGGTGATCTTGCCACCGTTCTCGAAACTAACATTGTCCGCGGTTGCAATGACTTGACCGCCCGCGCCAGCCGTGCCAGAGACGTCGATATCACCTGCCATGGTCAGCGAGGTGTCGCCCGCTAACTCAATCTCGCCACCCGTGGATCCAGTCGCTAAGATTTGCGAAGTCTCGGTCGTCTCTACCTCACCGCCGCCAAGAATAATGCGCCCACCCTGCATGCTCACCGTGTTGGCGCCGGCACTTGCCACAATCTGACCACTGTTCTTGATGACCGATGCTCTGAGTTCTGCCGTGGCTCTGGCCGAGAGGATGACCAAACCACCTTCGGCGATGATGGCATGTTTGTTTTCTATTTGTGCATCAAGGTCTTGCTCGGTAACCGTAATGCCCTGCAGCTTATTGCCCGTGCCAAAGTCCAGTTGGATGTGTTCACCCGCCGCTAAAACCACCGTGCCGCGTTCGGCCACGATCACACCCTGGTTACGGACCTCAGGCGCCATGAGCGCAATGTACCCATCAAGCTTGGCTTTGAGTTCACCTTCGTTGATGATCTTACCTGTGGCGCCATTACGCTTGAACTGGTAATTGCCGTCGAGAAAGTCTTTGTCAGCCAGTTCATGGGTAGTGGCAATCAAGCCACCGACATCCACACTGGCTGAGGGTGCAAAGTACGCCCCGTTGGGATTGATCAGAATGACCTGGCCCGGGGCCGCGATCTGACCAAAGATTTGACTCGGGTTTGAATCTAATACCCGGTTAAGTGTGGCTGAATCAGCACCGGGCTGAGTGAAGTTCACCTTGGCATCAGCACCGACGTTGAACTCTTGCCAGTTGATAATGGCTTTCTGGGTGGCCTGGTCAATGTTCATCACATTGCCAGAGGAATTTATATTCGCCTGCCCGGCAGCCACATTGCCACCCTGCGGCAATTGATTCGGTGCTGGTGCATTTTGTGCACTGGCCTGGCCTGCTAATCCTCCACCACCTGCGGCCATGGCCACCATCGCCGCGAGTTTGGCGGCGTTTCGTGTTACCTGACGTCTAGCACTTCTTTTAACCGAGCCACCGAGCTTTCCCGAGCCCTTGGCGAGCTCGGTCACGGCCTGCCAGCAGCCCAAGACTCGGTTATAGACGACGCGGTAAACGTGGTTCATTTAGCGTGATACCCAACCAACCCCTACACCGGGGACGCAATAGCGTCGGCTGTACATGCACCATCAGCAAGTAGCAACACCGCTGTGGTGTTATCAAACCGAATGGTTATTGGTTCAAGGTTTAGACGTGTTTCCATCTTCAATGTCCAGTTCGGCAATCCTGACAGGCCATTCGCTCAGGCTTACGATTCAAACTTACATATGATATGACTAGAGGTCACCGTTACAAGTTCAATTGTAGTGACATTTAGTCACTAAACCCTCGATCACCTCGCCCACAACACACCTAACAGCAAAATATCTAGATACACGCCCCATGCAACGGCCGTGGCTGCCCGCTTGTAACAGACGCTTGATTGCCCTAAAAGACCAATTGTTTCAAACTATTTTCCGAGTCGTTCTCACTCGCTCTCACTTTGGCGCTCCTGTACAAAGCATGTTTTAGTTTTGGGCGAGATCAACCACACCGAATGCCGAGACAGCACGCAAAACCTAAGCACTGAACACGAGCAAACCCGAGCGCAAAGGCCTGCCTCCAAGAGAACAAAAAAACTCTCGGTAGCTACTTGGGCAGCGACCGAGTCGCACTGGCGAATCTGCTGGTAGGTTGACTGTGCGGATTGACTGTGCGGATTGACTATGTAGATGAATACTGCAAACAATCTAAGTATTGTTAGAATGTTCTAATGAACAACCGCCAAATCAAAGACCTGCTCTACAGCCACGTCGCCCAAATCGGCAAAGCGCTAGCCAGCCCCAAGCGCTTGGAGGTGCTGGAATTGCTGTCCCAGAGCCCCAAGACTGTGGAAACCCTGGCACAAGAAACCGCCATGGATATCAAGCTCGCGAGCGCGCACCTCAAAGCACTCAAACTTGCTCGACTTGTTGAGTGCGAGCGTGACGGCAAGTTCATGATCTACCGTCTAACTAGCAACGATGTGGCGCAACTGTGGGTACATCTTCGAGAGACTGCGGCTGAACACTTGGTGGATTTCAGCTCCGATGTCACTAAGCTCGTGGCCCAGCCAGACAAACTCACATCAATTAACCGGCAAGAACTCGCTGCGCGCGCCAAATCCGGCGAGGTCATTGTGATTGATGTGCGGCCCGCCGCCGAATTTGAAATCGCCCACCTGCCTTACGCCAAGTCCATGCCGATTAGCGAGTTGCGCCAGCGCTTGGCCGAACTGCCCAAAGACACGGAAATCGTGGCGTATTGCCGAGGTCCATTCTGTGTGTTTGCCGATGAGGCACTCGCGCTCCTTCGCAACAACGGCTACCGTGCCTTTAAAACCATCGATGGTGTCAACGAATGGATCGCGGCTGGCATACCGATGCATACCACCGCACCACCACACCAACCGAGCAAATAACTAAGCAAGCCAAGCATCGCAATTAACCAAGAACTAGGAGACAAACATGAATGCGGTTTTATTGACCCAAACCACGAACACCAAACGGTTCAGTCTGCTGACTGCCGCTATCACCTTATTGGCCATGCTCTGTTTATCCACAATGCTTGCGCCTGCCGCCCACGCCCAAAACGAAGCCGCCATTGATGAAATGACGGGCTACATGGACTTTAGCGAATACGGTGGTGGGGTGATATTTGCCGAACAGATCCCCAAAGAAGAGTACGAGAACATCATGGTGATCGATGCCCGCGATGCCGACCAGTTCGCCAAGGACCACATCCCTGGTGCGGTCAACATCGAATGGCGCCAGGTAATGAACGAACGCGAGAACTTACCTGATGACAAAATGGTACTGATCTACTGCAACACCGGCAGCTTGTCAGCCCAAGCAGGATTTGCGCTGCGCGTAGCCGGCCACGACAACGTGCGCATCTTGCAAGGCGGCTTTGAAGAATGGAAAGCCAAAGGTGGATTCGAGGCCAACGCCCGTGCCACTGAACAAGCAACCAAAGACTAAGCAGGGTCGGGCCAGATGCATACCAAAGATCACTGGGACAAGATCTACGCC
>Ga0102945_1000194_pt1 | contig 19586 bp, 19 predicted proteins | sample SalPonred_H2O_MG_FD_78207 | JGI IMG/M metagenome (GOLD analysis project Ga0102945, IMG submission 78207) | Salt pond water microbial communities from South San Francisco under conditions of wetland restoration - Salt Pond MetaG R2_restored_H2O_MG ...
ATTAGAGTGGGGATATAAAAAACAAAAACTGCGTGCACATTCTGACTATATGTGGAACACGGCATGCAATGATTGGGCTTTAGAGTTTTGGGAACATGCTGATATCATGACAGAAGCCAAAGGCAAAAACCTTGCCAGCATAGCCCTATATAAATACGCAGTAGGAGACGACAATGAGCTACTTGAGCAAAATGTATGGCCACAAAAAGAGCCAGCCTGAATTAAACAAAAATCCTAATCGCGTAACAGGAGGCCTACGGGCCCAAGGGGTCGATCGTTTCACCATGGTGGCCGAGGACGGATCCAGCAAAGAAATTCCAACCGTTGAATATGTGCGAAGCCTTGAAGATCAGTCAAAAAAACAGCGAGCAGCTATAAACGTCCTTGAACGCAAGCTAACTCGCTGTGAGTCAGAACTAGAAAATCTAAAAAATCTAATTAACCGTTCTTAATTGCTTTGATGATAGCGTCTTTGTTCATGCTGGCATTGGCTTTCACACCATTTGCTTTTGCATGAGCAAGTAGATCACGCTTGTTCATCGAGCTGAGATCAGCTTCTGCCTTTTTTGGTGCAGCTTTTTTTGGAGCGGCCTTTTTGGCAGGAGCTTTGGACTCAGTTTTCTTAGAGAAAGCTTTTTCGTCTACCTTTACATCAGTAACTTTGCCCGTTGACGCTGCAGGCGCCGATACGGGTGCTTTTGCAATCTCTGGTGTATCTGGTGTGTCACCACCGAATAGGTTTTTTAACCATCCAAACATAATATACCTCCTTAAGGAGCTAATATTTAATAAATACCCTACAAGGAGGGACAAGAAATGGTTAAATCTTGGATTAAGAGTAGGCTCAGAGAAAGAACAACCTGGGATGGCGCAGGGCTTATTGTGATGGGATTGGTTGCTATCTTCGCTGCTAATCTTGCAAAGTTCGCAGGTCTAATTGCAGTGATATATGGTGCTTGGACACTTTGGAAGAAAGAAGACTAAAGTTTACTGATAGGTAAATCGGAACTCGCAGAAAGGTCCCATACCTTTTTGCGTTCCACTCCTCGTTTTTGCGCAAACTTTTTCGCATCGCACTCTGAACACACATGAAAATAGTTGTTGTTTAGGCGTTTTGGATCCATCGAGCCTCTGTCGCGTTCAAACATATTATTACAGGCATCGCACTTAAAAACTGCCACGGTCTTGTGGCGATAGTAGTCGTGTTCGCAACCTGTTTTGCTCTTTCTAGTGTGTACCGTTTTCACAGTATATTCTTTCATGAACATATGGTATTTACATTAAGATTATAGAATTATCCGGTAAATATAACATAGAGGACACATTCGGAGTTTAATCAATGGCACAACAAGAAATCGACATCGGAGCAGAAGGCAACGACGGAACCGGTGACAGTATTCGCGAAAGTTTCAAGAAAGTAAACGAAAACTTTCAAGAACTGTATGCAGTATTTGGTAAAGGCGGTCAGATAGGATTTGATGACCTCAGTGACACTCCAGAAAATTACTTTGGCTCAGAAAACAAAATTCCTGTGGTAAAACAAACATCAGATGGTTTAGAGTTTAGAGAACTTGCCAGTAACAGTGATCTAGACGGTTCACCTAATACCATTGGTTTTGACTACAGTGTAGCCGGAAAGATAATCCTAAAACAGGAATTTATTGACATAAATCTAGACAAATCGCCGGAAGCAGGCGGTCCTATTGATATGGGCGGCAATCCCATAGCTAATATAGGATTGGATGAAGATGCTGTTATTGATTATAATAGAATACACACAGAAGTAGGACAAGATCCTATTACCATAGACGATTTGGTAATTAACAAAAGGTTTGCTGATTTAACCTATCAGAAAAAATTCACTGTCGGCGGCGGAATAAGATTACAGGACGAACCCTCAGACACAATAGGATATTCCTTTGCGGTAGACTCGCTGACAACCGGTGCAGGTGATGCCGCAGGAAACTTTACCATCTCTGATCACGGCTTCTCTCAAGACTTTAATGGTGTGGCTGTGAGATTGGAATCAGAAAACATACTTCCTATTGCAATTGACAGTTCAGGCATACAGGTCAATTACGACAGCAACACCGAATTCTTTTTGCATGTTAGAGATGCCGACACAGTTAGCTTGCATCCTGCCCAAAACGATGCAATCTTAAATTCTAGAAAAATAAAGTTTAGCGGTGGCACTGGACCTTTTTCACTGGTTGATGCAGACTTCAACGAAGATTTAGCAGGCAACTGGCTTGACTCTGTGCCTTTGCCGCGCAAGAGTGCGGTGCGCAGACAGGGCGATGCAATGACAGGCGCATTGACCCTGCACGACCATCCTGGATCTCTGAGAGGTGCAGGGACACCATCCGGAGACGACGATCTACAGGCCGCAACAAAACTTTATGTTGACAAAATTACTTCAGAAAGCGATTTCCAACTTTATGTTAGTCCTTCTGGCAACGATACTCAGTCTGATACTCCTTTTGGCAGCGAAGGCAGAAGTCCAGCATATGCCTATAGGACCGTAAATGCCGCTTGTAGAAAAGCAGAGGAGCTCATAATTTTGAGCGACCCTGAACCAGGTCCATACATCCAGGATATTACATTTGGAGCGGGTCGCGGACAAACAAAAGTAATAACCAGCGGATTTGAAAACCCAGACACCGATAGAATATTTGCTAGGAATCTATTGGAGCAAAATAAAAATTTCATAGCCGCAGAGACAGTGGAATATGTGCGTAACGAATATCCTGCACTGGAGTTTTCCGCATCGGCGATGCTGGATTATGTAAAATTAGTAATCGAAAGCATTGGATTGGACATAATTCGAGGTGATTTTGCAAACCAATTGTCGAAGCGAGCAGGATTCAAATTTTTCGACCCAAACAGTGAAAAAATCTTTATTCAAGAATCTAGACGCATATTGCTAGAAGGGTTGGATCACGCCAGAGATATTATCGCGGATGCCATCCTAACCAATACTGCGGTAGATGAAAGTGGTTATCAGTTATATCAGACACGATTTACACAGTTTGCCAATGCATCTCTCACCGTAGACTCCATAACAATAAACGTTGTGAGAAATAAGTTCAACAACACCATAAAGCCGATTATAACCAATGGCATTTTGTTAGCTGAGCCTACCAATGACGGAGTTGTGGATTATGAGATAAATCTCAGCAATGGTGGATTGACCAATGTTGATCAAGCAGATCCTGATAACATTGACATCATACCGGGTAAGGTTATTCGCGGTAAAACGTCGGGTGCGATAGGTCAAATAACACAATATGTAATAGCAGGAGAACGCACGGACGGCAGTGTTCATGATCTCGCCAAAGTAAAATTACTTACACCGGTAGAGTTCATTGTGGAAGAACCACTAGAGTATGGTAATATTGTTAAAAACACACAGATTTCGGTGAGAATAGAAAGCGGAGTCTATGAAGAGGATTTTCCTATTCGTGTGCCTGCCAATGTGTCTATAAAAGGCGACGAATTCAGAAGATGTATAATACGTCCTAAAGATAGAAGATCACAAAGCTTCTACTCAGATTTATTCTTTTACAGAGACAGGGAATTTGACAATTTAGTAATTGGGAAATCCAGTATCTCCGGTATTGGTGAAGATTCTTCAGATACCGCTGATTCTTTTGTTTTTTCTGCGAACCCACTTAGAGTATCCGCCGCAGGCACTTACACAATCACCGACACAGAATACCAAACCAATGGTTTTGGCAAAAATGCAGAATTTGAGGTTGTGGTTGCCGCCGATGGTTCTGCAACCGTTACAGTAATGAGCGGAGGCGAAGACTTCCGTGTGGATGACAGAATAATTATTTTAGATGACGATATCGGCGCCAGCGGTGAAGATAATTTAGAATTCAAAGTAACCAAGGTTCCAAATGGAGTAGAATACATAAATCCATTAACTGGCACCGTCGACGGCTATTTTGGCAGACATTATCTTTCAGACCCTAGTTCAAATATCAATGTCAGCCAAGGTTTCATAAACGTAGGCGGTTGGAACACACAGTCGCAAGCAGTGAATGATAATTTAGATTTCCTTGTCGAACAGACTGTGGAATTCTTCGACTCAAATTATTCTGGGTTTTCTCCTATTCCCACAAGAGCAGCCAGAGAAAGACACATTGCAGATGCAGTAGAGGCTATTGTTAAAGATCTAGAAGCAGGAGGACAAGAATTTGCTCTTGAAATGCAGGGCAAATGGTTTGATCTGATTCCTCAATACAATGAGGAAATTCAGGATCTAATCACAGCATTGGATCATTTAGTCACCATTATTAGAGATATCTTGCTAGGACAACAGCCGACAACATTGTTTGGTAATAGTTTATCCTATCCTGTACCAGACCTATTTTTCGGAGACACAACTCCAGAAACGTGGACTCAACAGAAGCTCTATAGAGTGGGAGATGTGGTTAGCTTCACTGACGGTGCCGGCACAAGAGTTTATCAAACAGATACATTACACGAAAGCGGTTTGGTTTTTGATCAGGCGGAAATTGCAAGATATTGGAATTTGATTAATTTACCACAAGAAACAGTTTCAGATCTGGTTGGGCTCATGCAGTTTGCATTTGACTCTGCCTACAATCCACCTTTGAACAACAAAGATCTTGATGTGTTTTTGATGAACGACGGCACGATTCTACGTAATATCACAGTGCAGGCGCAAGGCGGATTTATGTGCGTGCTTGATCCTGAGGGACAAATTCTAACACGATCTCCTTATATACAAACGGGTTCTAGTTTTTCACAGAGCATAAACAAGCAAGCTTTTAGAGGTGGGTTGTTCGTTGATGCGTTCTGCGGTAACAGTGCTGTTCAAGTTTTGACCACAGGTGTGCCCGTAAGCGGATTCCCTGACACAAATGCCACCGAGGATCCTTTTGTTTTGCAAGTGCAGAGTTTGCCAGACCAAGGTCTATTTTTTAAACGACCTGAGACACCTTGCGCATTTTACATAGATGGCAAGAGATTCCAAGTAAATGCGGTAACCAGATATGATCAGACTACGGGAACGGCTGTTCTTATACTGGATCCGTCTTCCAATGACGGGCGTGGATTTACTGGAAGCAGTAACCTATTGTTAGGTGGGGTTGACTTGGATTCTGCAACACCCGGCACACCTATAGATATCACCCTTCAGACTGCTGGCAATCGGAGCATGCTAGGCAATGATTTTACACAGATTAATGATCTAGGATATGGACTGGTGTGCGTAAACGGTGCACTCTCTGAAATGGTAAGCATGTTTACTTACTACTGCCATGCTTCATATTATGCTAAAAACGGATCCGAGATCAGGTCGCTCACAGGATCAAGCTGTTACGGAGAATTTGGACTAGTTGCAGAAGGCGCAGATCCAAACGAAGTTCCAGACACAATAACTTTGGAAAGGGATTTAGTGGTTGCGGCAAAAACATTCAGTGCTCAAATAATCATCGAACTGGATGAAATAATCACAGTCACGGAAGGTGAGACCATTACACAACCTGAAAACAATGCGGCCGCCGTGGTTGTAAAGAGCACCCAAGGAAGATACATTTACCTCACTGATGTACAAAATGTATTCACAACCAATGAGCAACTAATAGATGGCTCATCCACGGCGGTAACGGCAAATATAGTAGATATAGATGTTTCTAATTACGAAAATCCAGCAGAACAATTGTTCGTTTATGCTTATGATTTTGTAGATCCGCCAAGCAATTCGGCAGAATTAGACCTATATCATCCCGGAATAAACAGAATAGACCGTTATCAAGTTACATCTGTGGAAAGGGTAAACAGCCACGCGGTAAATTCATATAACGTCATAGATGACTCTGTGTTTGACACCAGTCCGGCATCTGGTAGCGGAGCTGTGTTTAATTTATACGGTACGAGAGAAAACGGCTATGTGGGAGAAATCACAGACGGCGGTTCAGGGTATACCGTGGGAGATACGTTTGTTGTGACTGGTCCTAAGCTGGGAGGTGCAGGAACAGGAGCCACCATAATTATTACCAGCGTAGATAACAATGATTCCACCAGCGGCGAAGGAGTTATAACAGGTATAGAAGTGTCTGGAGCACCATTGATTGATGATGCAACCCCGCAATATAGCGGCATAATCTACAAACTGAACTTTTCTACTGGGGATGCGGATTTCAGTTCGGAAGGTCTTTCTGAATCAGTTGGTTGGGGACAATTCATTGACTTTAGACGCAACAGCAAATTTATTATCGACGATATCAATGGCGATTCTGCTTCGCTTACTATTAGGCCTAGCACAGCTTTAGTATTCGAAGAAAATCCAGAATTTGTTTATAGATCAATTTCATTCGAGGCCGCCGACAGTGTTGGTGAACTGCTAGATGAAGGACAAGCGGCAATAGGCATTGATGCCACTTTTGATTATATTAGATTAATTGTAAATGAAACTTACGGATCAGAGCCTATAGGGGAAACCTATGACACTACCGGTTTAGTACCTCTGTCTGGAGGGACAACCAAAGGTGGCACGCAGGGCGATGAAGTAATAGCTGTTCTGCCAAATGCAGACACCAATGAAGTATACCGCCTAAACAATAATGCAAGAACTCCTATAGCAAATAGGCCTGAAAGCCTAAATGGAAAATTATCCGAAGCACCAATAATTACATGGCAGGGCAAAAAGTTTTATATGTTTAATTATAGAGCAGTCGAGGATGACGGATCAGGAAAACAAGTAATTCGTAATCCTCAAGATACATTTTTGCCAGGAGCTTTATATGCCTTAGTGGACATAGAAGAAACAGGAGAAACCATTAACACAGATTACACAGGTGACGGACTTCCTTCAAGCATTGTGATACCGGGCGAGACAATTACAATCAGGGGCGGTATTGCCAAAGAATCTGTAGGCGATATAACTATTAATATCAGTACCTGCCGCGCTACAGGACATGATTTCTTGAATGTAGGCACAGGCAGTTTTAACACCAGTAATTACCCTAGCGTAATCTTCGGCGCTCCAAGATCGCCTGATCAAACCAAAGAAGTAGCAGAGCGCGGAAAAGGTCGCGTGTTTTATGTAAGCACAGATCAAAATGGTATCTTCAGGGTGGGTAAATTCTTCTCTGTGGATCAAGGCACAGGAACCGTAAGTTTTGCAGCCAGCATCGCACTGTCAAATGTTGACGGTATTGGTTTCCGCAGAGGTGTTACGATAACAGAATTTTCCACAGACTCTTCTATGACAGATAATGCGGCAGATTCCGTCCCCACAGAAAGTGCGGTTCGAGGATACGTAGACAGAAGAATAGGATATGATATCAACGGCACCTTGGTTCCAAATCCTCTAGGACCAAGCGTGTTAGCCGCAAACGGCAGCGTGCCATTGAGCGATGATCTGGATGCAAATCTAAATAGAATTTCCAATCTCGAATTTGCCATTGACGGGCGCGATGCCACTAACAAAAATTATGTGGACGATCAGATAGGTAGGACTGATGCCCTGGAAAAATTAAACGACACAACACTGAGCGATGTGCAAGAAGCACAATTATTGGTTGCTTCTGGATACAAAAGAATCGGCATAGATGCCAGCACCATACAAAATGGTCCGTTCGCTAAAGGTGATGTATTTACAGGGTCGGAAACAGGTGCGACTGGAGAGGTCTATGATATCTATCCTGGTTTCTATAAAAACGGAGCCATAGTTAACCTCATTTATATTCCACTCAGTGGAGAAATTAACCTCACAGCCACTGACACAATATCAGTGTCAGGTGGCGCAGAAGGTGTTGCCGTCGACGGACCAGACGACGAATGGATGAACGGTGTATACGATCCTGCGTCAGATATTGAATTCAGCGTGTCACGGTCTGCCACAACAGGCGATCGCACCTTAACATTGCGAGTTGATTACAAAACCAATAGTATCATTAATGCAGATGTAAATGCAAATGCAGCGATTGCGCAGAGCAAGTTAGATATGGAAGCTGCAAGCACAAGGGGAAATGCTTTATCAATTGATCAGACCGATCTTGGATTAGCGGCGTTTAAGGATGATGAATTTTCTGCAACAGACGGCTTCATCGAGCTTAAGACAGCGACATCTAGCTCAAATGGTGTACAATTAGAGAAATTAGGATTTTTAGAAAATAGAAAAGTGTTAGGTCGACTCGATGACGGCGGACCACCGGAGGGTCCTGCTCAACACATTGATTTTAATAATATTGTGGATGTAGGCGGAGGACTACTCCACACCGATATTCCAGACAACGATACAGGTGCCATAACAAGAACAGGCGCCGAAACCTATGATATCACCGGCATAACCACTGTCGGGGCGGATGATAGCATCGTAAAGACTACCAATAATGGATCAGTGCAAGTCCAAAAACTAATTGTGGGTCCTGACACATCTTTTAAAATCCTAGATGTCAGCGGCACAACGGTGTCCTTTACTACTCCGGGACAGGGAACTGTGTTCAATGCCAGCGGAGATTCTACTAATGTCAAGATAAGGGTTGGCGGAGATGTTGATTTAATCGGTGATGGTGTTTCGGTTGACGGAACCTCTGACAGTCAGCTTAAACAAAACAGCACCAGCTTCCAAAACAGCAAATCGCTGGCGTCTAGATGGATTTACAGCAGCTTCATTGAAGCACCTGATGAGAAGAATGCGTTTTCAAGCGGAGTTAGCATAGGCGCAGGCACGGGTATCACACAAGAAGGTGAGGTTGCTGTTTTTGTTGCAGATGTGCTGAACAACTTTACAAGAAGTCCATTTATATTTGACAAGAATGGTGTAAGACCCGATGAAGACGCTGACACAGATCTCACAGGATACAACATTGGTGGAGAAACAGATAGATATAACACTGTGTTTGCAAGAAACTTTACCGGCGGAACGTTCAACACCGAAGGTATTTTGCCAAATGATGATAATACGCACAACATTGGTGCAAGTGACAACAAATACAACACTGTGTATGCAACTCTGTTTAATGGCACGGCATTGGAGGCTTATTATGCTGACTTGGCTGAAAACTATGCGGCAGATAAGTTTCTAGATCCAGGAACGGTTGTGATCATAGGAGGAGATGCAGAAATCACAGAATGCACAGTGAAAGATGATCACAAAGTCGTGGGTATAGTTTCATCTAATCCTGCATATCTAATGAACAAAGACCAGCAAGCGGACCATGTAACAGCCGTGGCGCTACAGGGTAGATTGTTGTGCAAGGTGATAGGAAAAGTAGAAAGGGGAGACATGCTGGTTACCAGTGCTGTGCCCGGGCACGCCATGGTAAACAATGATGCCAAGCCAGGAAGAATTATCGGAAAGGCACTGGAATCAAAAGACACCAACGATCGCGGTGTTATAGAAGTATTGGTAGGTAAACATTAAATGCGCGAAAAAGTTATCCTGAAATTCAATAAATATACACATAGGAAGAAATAATGGCTGATAGATTTCCACTGATAGTTGACAGCAACGACGGTAACCAAATCAAAGAAATACCTGCTGGGGATAATCTCAACCTCAATCAAGTATCTATCATAAATTCGCAAAACATCACTAATTTAGGTACCATAGATACTTCGGTTCTGAAAATTGATGACACCACTGTAGAGCCGGCAAACTATCTCAAAAAAACCGATGATTTAAACTTTTATAATGGCAATCAGTTTAAGTTTTTGCGTGTTGCAGGAAACGGCAAAGACATTGAATTTATCGGCTTGGACGAAGCAGGATTACTGAATGGTGAATTCACTGGCCCTATCTATCCCAATGCTGACGGAACATTGCAATTGGGCCTAGAAGATAGACGCTGGGCCGAAGTTAATGCTTTGGTTGTGAACGCCGAATCACTGAGCGGTGATCTGTTAGACAATCAGGCTAGAATTGCTTATGATTTTGATACTGGAACATTTTTCACCTACGAAAACGGTGTGCAGAAAAGGTTGGTTTCCGAAAACAAAGCAATAATATACAGCATTATCTTTTAAGGACATTACATGAGCTTGCAGGAAATTAAAATTGGTAATTTTGCAAATGACGGCACAGGAGATGATCTTCGTGAAGCATTTCGCAAGGTTAATCTAAACTTCCAAGAACTGGATCTACGTGACGACGAAAGTACCACTGCCGCGAACTTAGGCGTTACAGGTGAAGGAATCTTTAGTAAAAAAGCAGGAGCCGAATTACAGTTCAAAAAATTAGTTGCAGGAAAGGACTTAACACTTACCAGCAACGATGATAGAATTTTGATAGATGCCAACGGCGGTGTAAAAAGTCTACTCGTAGTAAGCGACAGTGGTAGCGTAATCTTAAATGAAACTGCAAGCCTGAATATCTTCGGCGGACCGAATGTCTCAACTAATATCACCAACGGAAATACTCTAAACATTACATACACAGGAAATACAAGCCTGCAGGATGACCTTAATCCGACCCTCGGTGGTCCTTTGAACGGGGCTGGGTTTGATATATCTAACATTGGAACTATAGAGGCACTTACTTTCAACGGTAATCATAATGGCAATGTTTTTGACGAATCGCAAAACCTTATCGTAAATGCACAAACGGGCGAAGTAAATCTATTAAAAACATCTATAAAAAGTTTGCAAGATGTTGATTCAAAAAATCCAATGGTTGGCAATGTTTTAAAATGGGACGGCGGGAAATGGTCGCCGTCACAAATAAGCACAGATCCAAAAGAGTTTGACTTAGGAAACTTTACATTAGACATTGACAACATTATTGACTTCCTAGCTTTACAGGCCGCTATCGATATGGGCACATTTACAAATCCAGCTGACTTTTCAATTGATCTTGGCTCCATATAAAAACTGACCGTAAATATATTAAAGGATATGGCAATGCAACTATGGAATATAGACAACGGACAAGAAATTGCACAGGTAGTGGAAGGTACCACAATCAATATTATCTTACCTGTCCTAAACAATACCGACATTGACCTTGAAATCATAAGCGGCAGTTTGCCTCCAGGATGCAAAATAGCAGCAAATAGCATAATAGGAAACCTGGGAGAGGTAGTCACTGACACCGTTTTTGAATTTGTGATAAGAGCCACCCTGGATGGATATTTTGATGATAGATCATTGAAGTTGGTTGTCTCAGGACCAGATCAACCCAACTGGATCACCGATGAAGGCCTGTTACCAGTAGGACCAAACAATACATTTTTTGTTTTAGACAATGAGTTGATAGATTTTCAATTGGTAGTGGAAGACGATGATGTATTTGCTGGAGAACAGTTGGAATTTTTCATACCAAACGATGGAGGAGTATTACCTCCTGGTCTTCAGCTTACTGCAGATGGCAGAATAGTTGGCACAACTGAACCTCTGCTCAGTTTAGATAGACGCACTGCTCAGGGCGGATATGACGCAAATCCATATGGGCTTATCAATTGGGATTATGGGTTAAGATCAACCAATGGTTACTCTACGTTCTTCTACGACAGCATAGGATATGGATTTTTTGAAGAAACGCAAAATCTCCGCAAATTAAATAGATACTATCCTTTCACTGTGGTTGTGTCCGACGGCGTAACCACTGTCAGCAGAGACTTTCAAATTTACGTTGTGGGAGATGATTTCCTAAGAGCAGATAATACCATAATGGAGGCAGACACCGGCGTTTTTAGGGCTGATAACACACATATAAGATCGCCCGTGTGGATCACCCCAAGAAACCTTGGATACAAAAGAGCTAATAACTATACCACAATATTCTTAGACGTAATAGAAGACAACACTTTAGAAGGCACTCTTTTATACACTCTCGAAGACGTCAATGATGACGGATCTTTGTCTAGATTGCCTCCCGGACTGGAACTCAGCAGGGTAAACGGGGAAATTTACGGATATATTCCTTATCAACCAGCTATCACACAAAACTATAAATTTACTATAAATGCCACTCGTTTCGATCTGTCGCTAGACGAAGTGATAATAAACGGCACATTCTTTGAGGATACATTTATAGGAGCTACGAGTTTTAAAATTGCCAAAATAGACCTCACAGGCGACATCGACGGATTAAACGACCTTGTGGAACTTATTGGAAGAAATATATTTATAAATGGAAATTTTTACAGGGTATCGGGAGTTAATAACGCCGATCCAGAATTTGATGTCATATTCCTAGAAGACAGCTTGGCTCCTAAGATAAGCCTTGTTGTTTATGAAACTGCGCCTGTTGGTCAAGATTATGTTTATGTATACAGATTAGGCCAAGACGATAAGGAATCTTATCTAGATAGAACATTTAATTTTGGCACAAATACTGATTTAATTGTGCAAGATATCATTCCGTCATTGACCTACGAGATTCAAAGCCAATCATTGGATGGATTAGATCCTGATCAATTTTTAAATGACATCATCGAAGCATATGAGAAGCCTCAGAACATTTTGAGTTCAAATTTTACACCACAGACTTTTTACGATAGATACAGTATTGAAGTAAAAGGAGCTACTCGTTGGTGGCTTACCATGCAGGAAAGCACGTTCACGAAAAACATAACTAAATTGCAGGAGTACATCAACGGAATAATATCTTTTGATAGTTCTCCGCCCGCGGTTGTGAAAATAAAAGATCTTTTTGACAAAATAACATTTGATAAGAATCTGCCGTTACAGCTCAATCAAGGAAGGAATATTGGACTTGCTCTGTTTAGAGGCGACAGTTTCCAGGAAAGACTTACTATAACAAATACGGACGAAGTTGTGCGCCCTAGTAGCACCAAAACTTTTGAGTTGCGGGTAATCGGCGAAATTGATTCTAACATAAGTTGGATTACAGATCCAGATCTTGGAACCATCAAAAAAAATCTACCTTGCCTTATTCAATTGCAGGCAGAAACTACAGTGCCCAACGAACCCTTGTTTTACACCGTTACTAGAGGAAATTTCCCCGAAGGATGTGTTTTGAGCCATCTAGGGAACATAATTGGCCGACCGACATTGCCTGACAATGACAGTGATGAGTTTGCTGAAAGAACTTATACCTTTACCGTGCAGGCCAGAGACAGGTTTAATTTGGTTGCCATAGAACGCGAGTTCACACTGACTGTAATAGAGGATGACAAGACACAATACACAGACATCACGGCGAAACCCATGTTGCCAGTTGAAACTCGAGTGGCATTCCAAAATTTTGTGAGAGATCCCGAAGTGTTTTTGCCAACTGCAATATACAGGCCAAACGATCCCGAATTTGGCGTTGCCAGTGCAATAGAAATGATCGTGTATAATGGCATTGAAAAGAAAAACATAGAAGAATTTGTAGGTGCCGCAGCAAAAAACCATAAACGCAAGAAATTCAAATTGGGGCCACCCACTAAAGCCATTGCTAGACAACCGGGCACACGTGATACAATTTATGAAGTAGTTTACTTACCCGTGATAGATCCCTACGAAACGGCCAGAGGTAAAACCAGAAGCAGTTTTGAAATCACAACAGGTAATAAGATCACGGTGGATTCGCAAGCCTATGCCAGCATCGATGATCCCAATGCAATAGGTCAAGGCGGAGATGCTATTCCTATCTACACACGCGACACTGTGAAGTTTGTTTTTGAAGGCAAGCAGGACACTTTGATAATCGAAACTCGTGACTCCAGTCTAGAAGTAAACAGTGACAACAATGACTTTGACGTAGAACTCAGAGACGGGCGTGACCTAAGCGTGAAGCTGGAAATACTGGACGCAGATACCAAACGACTGAGACCGAAACCTGCCAACACCATTAAGGCAGATACAGATGCCGTCAAGGTAAGCCAAAGCAAAGACAATATACGGTACCTATCCAGCATCGAACACATGCGTGATAATATACAAGCTCTGGGACAGACTGACAGAGAATATCTGCCTTTGTGGATGAGAACACCTCAAAATGGATTCCAAGAATTAGGTTATGTGAGCGCGGTGCCTCTATGCTATTGCAAACCAGGCATGGCCGATGAAATAATACGCAGAATAAATTTTAATGGATTTGATTTTCAAGCCATAAACTTTGACATTGACAGATATATTGTGAAATCTTCACTGGACAAATCAGACGAAACATTCATTCTGTTCGCCAATTATCAATTTAACGTATAATTATTACTATGTTTAATCCTTTGGTAGACGATTTCAAAAAATTATCAGACGCAGAAGTAGAAGAAAAAATTTCTGAACTGGGGCGCAAATATTGGATGACACAGAATCCTCAGGTGCAACAACAGATTGCAACCATTTTGGAAATGTACCGTCAGGAAGCACAAACCCGTAGAGCAATTCAATACCAAAAAAGTCAGGATGACGACGACAATGATCTTGACAGCCTAATCAATATCAATTAAAATACTGATATGCTTATGAAAACAGATGAATTAGGTATTCCTAGATTTTCCAATCGCGACCTCATCGATATGATCTACTCAGGTCATGCGGACAAAGTCCATGTGGTATTGTGCGATGCCAATGACGATGTAGATCGTTTCAATGCCGCTATGGAAGAGCAAGGCATGGACCCACTGCAAAAGTATATTCCGCTAGACGTAGATCAAAAGAATTTTGACGATGTGTGCCAATCAGAATGGTTTATGCCTGATGAATACAAAACACTGAATGTTTATGATTATGTCATGAACAAGGCAGGTGATGATTTAGCAGAGCTAGAAAGAGTTGAAGAGGAACTTGCACAGTTTAAAGTGCGAGGCATGGATAATTTGCTTCGCTATATGATCTATCTCGTTGACTACATGCGCGAGAATGGAATTGTGTGGGGTGTAGGTCGCGGAAGCTCAGTGGCAAGCTATGTGCTGTATTTGATAGGTGTGCATAGAATTAATTCAATCCAATATGATCTAGACTGGCGAGAGTTCCTGCGATAAATATACGCACATAATAGGAGATTGTCATGGCTAATAGACAATATAGAACACTGAGGGGCAAGACCGTGGATATGGATTTGCTTCAAAAGAAAAACGAGCTGACACCGGCGGTGGGCAATGCTCGTGTAAATGCCCGCGGAGATGAAATCGGTCCTGGTGGACAGATTATCAAAAAGCGTGAGGATAGGGTTAAAGAATACTACAACGTAAATGTTGCAAAAGAAAGCTCTGGTCGTGCAAAGCGCAAAGAGCAGGAACCTGCGGCGTCTGTGGCACCGGTTGAAGCGGTTACACCTGCAGAGCAGGAGATGTTCGAGGAGTTCAACGAGGAACCAGAGTGGATTGAAGACGAAAACGGCAATTTCTACAAAAAAGGTGACAGATGATTAACATTAATGCTATACAGGGCGATCTAAGACCAATCGACAACAGAGTGCTGGTCACCGACATGCATTTCGGACAACAAACCACCGAAAGCGGAATTATTATCGCGGATGACGACGGAACCACCAGGGGCATATATCCCCGTTGGGCTCGAGTATATGCCAAGGGTCCAGAAAACGCAGACGATTACGGCAAGGGTGACTGGATCCTTATTGAGCATGGTAGATGGACACGAGGTGTTCTGCTTGATGTAAACGGCGAAGAAGTAGAAGTTCGCATGGTGGAAGCAGAGTCCGTGTTAGCAGTTAGTGCAGAGAAACCACAGGGAGTACAATTCGGAGATGACCATTGACAAGGAACGCCTACGAGCGTTGAACTCTCAAGACATAGAAAAAAGAATAAAGAAGATGGACGACAATCTTCTACATATCGATGATCAAAGAATGCAACTTAAAAGCATGGAAACCATAGCCGCACTTCAGGCTGAACTGGAACGACGTCGCCGGGGCGTTAGATAGATTGTATCACCACGACCTAGAACAAACTAAAAAACAGCTAGACACTGTAAGTTCGACAATGTGTTTGGCCAAATGGTATCAGGTAACGCTCCATTTACATAATGGTCAAACGCATAGTTGTCACCATCCTAAGACCCACAAAATAAATCTAGATGAACTTGCCGATAATCCTTCAGCACTACACAATACCAGTCAAAAAAAATCAGCAAGAAAATCTATGGTAAAAGGTATTCGGCCAGAAGAGTGTCAATACTGTTGGAACATTGAGGATACCGGCGGTATATCGGACAGGATTACCAAAAGTAACGACTCTTATTGCCGTCCTTATCTGGAAGATGTTATTGCATCTGACAGAGAAACTTTATGGACACAAAATGTTAATCCCAGTTATGTAGAAGTTAGCTTTGATTACACCTGCAATCTGAAGTGTTCGTATTGCTATCCCCACATTTCTAGTAGTTGGCATCAGGAAATAAAACAACTAGGTGGTTATCCTACTATTTCTGCTAGAAATGACTTAATATTTTTTGAGGATAAGATGCCGCTTCTAAACAGAGAAAAAAATCCTTATGTGGATGCGTTTTGGAAATGGTGGCCAGATTTAAAGGACGATCTAGATACCTTGAGAATAACTGGCGGGGAGCCTCTTTTATCTAAAGACTGGTGGAGGTTGCTTGATCAAATAGTAGACAATCCAGTTCCTGAGCTAAATCTAGGTGTTAACACAAATCTGTCACAGGACCATGATGTTATTACAAAATTAATTGATAAAATAAATCGGATAGAGAAAAACGTAAAAAGCTTCACTATTTTCCACAGCCTAGATACTGGTATACCCGATCAGGCAGAATATATAAGACACGGGTTAGATTTTGATTTATATAAAAGAAATTTAGAAAGATTACTAACAGAAATTAAATGGCCGATTACATTTTCTACAATGTGTACAGTATCAAACCTCAGTACCATAGGACTGGATACTCTTTTTGATTACAAGCTGAGTCTTAAGTCTGAATATAGCAATATACACGATGTAGAAATAGACACACCGTATTTGCGCAATCCAAAATTTATGGAAATCAGATTAGGAAAAGAAATAAGTGAACCTTATTTAAAAAACCTTCGCAGTAAATTTCAAACAAATGAAACCATACCAGGAAAAAATGTCTTAACTTTGGATCGGATAATAAGCTTTGCTTCTTCTGACTTGGAACATGTCCAAGAGAAAATGCTAATGAAAGACTTTTATAATTTCTTTTCTGAGCACGACAGACGCAGAAACACAAACTTCTGTAAAACATTTCCACAATACGAGGAATTTTTTTCCAAATGTAAAGAAATTAGTTGACACCTCTTACCGCATGCTTTATACTAGCATAGTTAAGAGGTGTTTATGAAATTTCCAACAAAAAATCTAGGATTGAGCACAACAGGTGCCACAGGTATTGTGCTAATGACCTTGCATATCACCGGCCATCTTACTGGCTGGGCTTGGCCGTTGCTGTATGTTACATTAATTGTGTCAGGAATCGGGCAAGAGCACAGGAGCTCACAATGACAACGCACGCAATGATCGACATAGAAACTCTGGATACTCGTCCGCAATGCACGGTGTTAAGTTTAGGAGCAGTTAAGTTCAATCCCTTTACAGACGCGGAACCCCATTCCGAACTGTATTTCAAAATCAGCATAGAAGATCAAGATCGTTTAGGCAGAACTGTAAGCGATGACACCATAGCTTGGTGGGCAAAGCAGGATTCAAAAGTAAAAGAAGAAGCATTTGATCAAACGGGTGCTGTCACCGTTGCAGAAGCACTTGATCGTGTTACCAAATGGATTTGGGGTGCTGACAAAATCTGGGGACACGGGTATGGTTTTGACCTTACCATCATTGAGGACATGTACAGAAGCCTGGGCAAGCCTATTCCCTACAATTTTTGGCAGGTATTGGACAGTCGCACCCTGTTTGGCATGTGCAGTGTTGACCCCAGAAAATCCATGCAGACCGATCTTCACAATGCACTGGCGGATGCCTATTATCAAGCTAAATCAGTGCAAGTAGCCTACAAGGAATTAGGAGTTAAACCATAATGGACGCACTAACAGTTATAGCCAGCATTTGGACAATTTGGGCACAATCTACCATATTGGAGCAGAATGGCGAATTTGATCGCTTCAAACAAACAGAGCCCGTGGTAGAACAACAGCCACAAACTGAAATCGAAAAACGCAGGCAGGAAATAATTCAGGCCAGTGTTGAACGTAGAAAATTAATCTTGGCAAGAGCACAGGTGTTATCACAAACAGATTTAGGTGAAAGATGAAGGAACTTTGGGTAGAAAAATATAGACCGAAAACCATTGACGGATATGTGTTTCGCGATGAAGCACAAAAGTCGCAGGTAAAGACATGGATAAAAGATCAAACAATTCCGCATCTGCTGTTTTCAGGCAATGCTGGTATCGGAAAAACAACGCTGGCAAAACTGTTGTTCAACGAGCTAGACGTCAACGACTTAGACGTATTAGAAATCAACGCATCGCGAACAAACTCAGTGGATGATGTTCGTGATAAAATTGTTAATTTTGTGCAGATGATTCCGTTTGGTGACTTCAAGGTTGTGTTGCTGGATGAGGCAGATTACCTATCGCCAAACGCACAGGCGGCACTGCGTGGTGTGATGGAGGAATACCATACCACAGCACGATTTATTCTTACCTGTAATTATCCAAACAAAATTATTCCTGCACTGCACAGCCGTTGCCAAGGATTTCACATTGCAAAAATTGACCAGACAGAATTCACTGCTCGTGTTGCGGAAATTCTAATCAACGAAGGTGTTACACCAGATCTCAACACACTAGATACGTATGTAAAAGCCACCTATCCTGATTTGCGTAAGTGTATTAACATGGTGCAGATGAATTCGCAGGACGGAGAATTGCTTGCGCCCCACGAAGGCGATGCTGGAGAGCAGGATTGGAAGATTGACATGGTAGAACTGTTCAAGGCTGGCAAGATCTCCGAAGCTCGGAAATTATTGTGCGGCACGGTGCGTCCGGAGGAGATGGACGAAATCTATCGTTGGCTGTACACAAACATCGAACTGTTTGGCGATGCTGCACAACAGGATGCCGCGGTATTGATCATCAAACAGGGATTGGTTGATCACACGCTGGTAGCGGATCCAGAAATTAACCTTGCGGCGACATTGATCAATCTAGCAAAACTATGAAAGACTGGCCTGGTGATCTTGGAAGGATAAAGATACTGGAAGAGGAAGTGGAATATCTCAAAACACTGCTGAAACCACATGACACAGGCCATTTACACACAACAATCTCAGTGCTGGAAAATAGAATACAACAACTTAAAGGTGAATTGGAAAAAATATGACATATTTGGTAACAGATAACTGCGTAAAATGCAAGCATATGGATTGCGTCAGCGTGTGCCCTGTGGACTGTTTCTACGAAGGGGAAAATTTTCTTGCCATAAACCCCGATGAATGCATAGACTGCGGAGTGTGCGAACCCGAATGTCCCGTGGATGCAATCGTGTCGGAATCTGCATTGGATCCTGAGGACAATGAGAAATGGTATGACATCAACCTAAAGTACAGCCTGATTTGGCCTAACATCACGGAACCTCGTCCTGAAGATGTGCCGGTCGATGCCGCAGAATGGGACGGAGTTCCTAACAAATTCGAACAGCATTTTTCCGAGAATCCTGGCAAAGGCGATTGATTTTCGGTATATAAATTACATTGGAGAAC
>Ga0102945_1000196_pt1 | contig 19389 bp, 19 predicted proteins | sample SalPonred_H2O_MG_FD_78207 | JGI IMG/M metagenome (GOLD analysis project Ga0102945, IMG submission 78207) | Salt pond water microbial communities from South San Francisco under conditions of wetland restoration - Salt Pond MetaG R2_restored_H2O_MG ...
ATACGCCTCACGGAAAATATTCGGTACTTCAATGATGATTGGTCGGGGCAAGTGGGACTAAACGGTGAAATCTCCGATCCAACGCACGCGCTCCTCGTGGGTCAGAGCACGGATCCTCAGAGAGTTGGCGGCACTGAGATCTGTCGCTCGGATTTGATCTCACTCATCGAGTTGAGGGCTGATGAATAAAGCCAGGGGTGAGCTGAGTGGTGGAGAGTCTGTCAGGTCGGAGTCTGGTCCGAGTCAGATTCAGATGCGCAATTGGTTGGCATTCGCGCTCGTTCTTGCTGGCGGGTTAGTCGTTGGTGCGGCTCTTGTCTTGGAGTTGCTCTCGAGAATCGTTCCGCAGGAAATCGGTGGTGAGACGAAAGATCGCCTTGTATGGCTAGTAGGCCTCCTGTCAGTTCCTATTGCGTTAGTGATCATGTTCACCAGACAGCGGTATAACGCACGGGGAGCCTTGAGGACGCCCTCATGGCTGATTGTGGGCTCGCTCGCGATACTCGCGGTGTCTGTTGTGACACTTACACAGGTACCGGGAATTCCCGCCGACCTGCAAACTTCTTGGTGGCTCGGGTTCGGACCGAATGTTTTGATTATCTCTGTCGTGGCAGGCTTTACATTAGTTTTCTTCAAAGTCCGGAATGGCTTCATCGTTTCGAGGGTTGTGTGGACACTAGGACTCTTAGTGGGCCTCGTTTGGGTCCTTCCCTCCTTCATCAACGTTCCTTGGACTTATGACGTTTTCCATGCCCCACAGGTCTTGAACGACACTCTCGCCCTCTATGCAGGACGCTTTCCCCTGAGTGACTACATTCCGCAGTACTCCGTCGTCTTGGGTTGGCCCGTCGCCGTAGTGTTTCCGCTGATTGATGGATTTCTAGGCCCTCAGCACCTGACTATTATGTTGTCTCTTTTCCTCAGTCTGCTTGGCCTTGCGTCCGCCGGTCTCGCGGTCTACGTAGGATTTCGACTATTGCCAAAGGCATCCAAAGCCCTAGCGCCGCTGCTTGTTCTGCCGCTGTTTGTTCATGTTTCGGGCTCCGTATCAGCGACGCCAGCGCGACTCCTTCTCCCGTTGGTGGCTTTTGCGCTTCTAATTGGAATCTCAGATCAGGCCGGGAAATTTCGTTTTTTTTCATTAGGTGTAGTGCTCGGCCTCTGTCTCCTCAACAATCCTGAGATTGGTGCCGTGACCGTACTATCCGCGATCGGTGGACTTGTTGTTGCCGGAGTCAAAGGCCGATTGGCGCATCTTCTCTACCTCGGCATCGGAACCGCAGCTCCAGTCTTCGCTTATTCCGCATATGGATACATCACCGGCAATCCAATAGATCTCTCACAGATCGCTGCATACGCGCGAGCCTTTTCGGGTGGGTACTACTCGCTTCCAATGCCCACCTTCGGTACATACCTGCTGGTTCTGATGGTTGGCGCTGGCGCGACAATTCTGGGGGTTGTCGCATCAAGATTTGTCGTCCGCAATGAAGATCGTGTAGCGGCCGTCGGAGCTGTTTTTGCGGGACTGTTCGTGCTTGGCAGCTTCGCCTATTACGTTGGTAGATCATCCAGCAGTGGTCAGCTGCAGTTCCTACTACCCCTAACTGCCCTGTCAATCGCTGCTCTGGTTGGGCTGGTTGGGATTCCCTCTTTCTCGCGAGGGAAAGGTGAGAGTAAAGCAACGAGCTACCAGCAAGTTGTCCGTGACATGCTCATGCTCTCCTTACCGGCTGTGGCGATTGCAGCGGTTGTGCAGATGCCGGCCCTGGCGAAATCATGGAACGCGCTGCTTCCGAACTCCAGCGTTCTTAGTGCGCCTCTCGCTGAGGCCGAAGCAGTCGAATCACTGACAGCATTAGGCGAGACAGAGTCAGTCAGTTCCGCGGTGGCACTTAACCATTCGAATCTGCTCTTTCTTCAAACTGGACGGGCTTCGGCTTTGCCATTCACGGCAATAACCGATCTCCAAATAAGCCCTGTATTCACGCGACTGCTCTGTCAAGAGATCGTTGATCAATCAGAAGGAGTCATCGTTCCATCGGACATGGCAGGTCAGATTGTTGAAGTTTGCCCGAATGTGATGGAGATCGAACCACTGTCATCAAGCCTGGTCGCGCTGAAAGATCAGAGTTGATGATTTGCTCCAGGCATTAAACAAATTTGATGAAATTAGTGTCGTCCAGGTGAGGCGCGCCAGCGATTGATGCCATCTGTGAAATTTTGGGACATCTTTTCGATGGAGAATCTTTTGGACTCATTTGCACAAAATGCCTGCAGCCGTTGCAGGCGATCGGGGTCCGTTGTCAGGTGCGCTATGGCTGAAGCATAGGCACGCACCTCGTGTGACGTTTGTATCTTGGATTGCTGAGCGACCAGGTAGTCGAATTCTGGAGCATGTGAAGGGTGATCTGTCGTTATGACGGGTCGACCGGCAGCGAGGGCGTCAACAGCCGCTAGTCCAACCCATTCGGGGATGAGGACGAAATCACAATTGGCAAACGCGAGAGCCTTCTTCATGCCTTCCGTAGGCCCCAGAAGCCGCACCGGTGTCCCGGATTCTTGCGCGGCCCTGACCTTTGATTCGTCAGCCCCACTTCCTGCAATCAGCAGTCGAAATTCCGGCACAACTTTGCCTACTTCGGCTGCAGTCTCCAAAAGGAAATCAATGCCCTTGCGTCGGTCGAGTCCACCGATGAAAAGGCCCGTGTGCCCATCTGTCAGATCATATTGTTTACGAAATGCCGCCGATTCTTGCTCTTCCACTTGTGAGATTCTTTTCTGGAGATCCGCGGTATCTGATGAATTGAAAAGTGTTGTGATCCGATTATCTGGATAGCCATTGTGTTTCAGGTACTCGGCGCCGGCCGGAGTGTACGTGAAGAACCAATTGGCATGATGGAATTGAAACCGCCGCACATGTTCAGACACAAAATTGGTGCTCTGAGAGAACAGTGCTCCATGTCCCCAGAGTGCGGTCCGAGTGTTTCGGGAACGCGACAGGAGCAAACGCCAAGTATCGAGATTCTTGATTGCTTGTTCGGCGATGATGAAGTCTGGCTTGACGGACTCGAGTAGTCGTCCAATATGGCGAGCATTTATTTCTACATTGCCAAAGCGGGCCCGTCTCTCCGCCAATTGCCAGTCGGCCTTTTCGGTGGTGACATCGTCACCCCGAGACGCCTGATCTCCAGATGCTCGCCCCGCTGCCAAAATGAGGTCCACGCCCTCGCTTGATAGATCAGAGCGCAATCGATCGAAAAAGGCTGCTCGGTAATGGGGCACGTACGGTTGGATGACTAAGAGTCGTGTCATAGCACTTCTTCAAGAGCGTATGAAATGCACGAGCGTCCATCCCAGTGGAACGGGACGTAGGTTGCTTCTTGCATTTGTGCGTGAATCGCGTAGAAGTCTCGCGTCGATCGACGTGAGGGAAAATTCAAGAGATCAAACTCAACCAGAACCTGATTTGGCAGCAGGCCACTACTCAGCATTCGCGGAATGACTTGCATCTCTGCTCCCTCAATATCCATCTTGAGCATGGTGGGGATGATGGGTTGGAGCCTCTCGAATACGGCGCAAATGTCAGTGACGGGCACTCGAATGGATGGGGTAGACCTCGAACCGGAGTGTTGGATATTTCCTAGCGAGTGACTGACGTGACTGGGATCGTGAGGCTCGAAAAACTCCGCCTCGCCGCTGAAGTCACTGACTGCTTCCGCTACTAGGTGGAGTTGCTCGCTGGAAATGGCTCGAAGGTCGTAGCTCGAAGGATCTTGTTGACCGGAGCGAGTGTACGGAACAACTGACGGTTCCCCGATTCTTTCCGTGACGTACGCAAAATGCATGATGGCTCGGGGAGTTGGATCGTAGATGTAAACCTGCGCCTCGTATCGGCTTGCAAGTTCGACATCAAAAGAAGCGTCTTCGCCGAGACCAAGGCTCAGCACTGTTGCCTGCTTCAAGCTAGGTCGGTCGAGATAAGTCCATCCTCCGTATTCAGACCCCGAGCACGTGGTGTCATTGACTGACTGAGCACTAATCTTTGGGCTACGGATGCGGCGATGCACCGTCGTCAGAGTACGTTGAAGGTTAGGCATTTTCATGAAGTGCTCGAATCTTGCAACTGATAGTAGAGATTGATTATCGACTCAGTCCAGATCTCAGGGCGTAGATTGTCGACGTAATAGTTGTAGGCCGAAGTACAAAACGAGGAATACTGTGCCTCCAGTTGTTCGACACAAAGTCGCAGATCTTCTTTTGATGAATATGCAAGACCAACGTGAGTCTGCTCGACGAACTTAGCTACGGAGTTCTCTCGATAGGCAATCACCGGCAATCCAACCCGAAGTGCCTCCACCACAACTTGTGGTGCAACCTCTAGCCAGCGTGATGGAAAGATCAGACCTCGGAAAGTTGATAGGCGCTCACGGAAGTGTGAGATGGAAATTCCAGGTTCCACCCGAATTCCCTTTTCTAGCCCATCTGCTTGAAGGCGGTCGGTTAGCGGTCCGTCTCCGAAGATGGTCAATTCATGCGCAGTTGGCCAATCGGCGAGCAGTTGTTGGAAGCCCTTCTCTTCATCAAGCCTACCGGCTGCAATCCATCCTTTTCGCTCCTCCAGACGCTGGGGAGGTATTCCCGAGTCTGGACCTGGGTTGGGTACGAGTTGGGTCGTCACTGTGTTGCCCAGTAGGTTCCGAAGTACTGAGTCGGAAGCTTCCGATGTTGTCAAAACCGCGTTGACGCGCTGTAGGACGTCCTTCCGAAACGAGGCCCGACTTGCCGCCACGGGCAATGTCGAAACTCGTGAATCGTGGTAGCACCCATGCCAGACCGCCCGATGCGCACCCAGCTCTGGACACTCAAAACACTGTTTGTGGTCGCGAAAGAATGTGCCAGTGGAGCAAAACGCCCTGTAGTTGTGAAGCGAAATGACCTTGGGCGGTGACAACTCGGAGATCCATCGAAATCCGATATTGGGAAAGAGGTTGTGAATGTGAACGATGTCCGGATCAAAGCCCTGAATCTCTCTCGTGATTGCATTATCTGCCCCGGTGACCAATCGGACAGCTGTTCGAAGGGGAAATAGCGGTTTCGTCCGCTCGTCATCGGTTGACCTACCCACCACGCGCACTTCATGACCAGCTGCCCGGAGTAGGTCCGCTTGTTGAACAACTACCTGGTTCTCGCCGCTGGGCCGCTGGCTTGAGTAGAAACTGTGAACGATTGCAATCCTCATACGTTCTCCCGGCTCGTAGTCATAGTAGCGGCACAGCCAGCTTGGGCGAGTAGAGAATTCATTCCGGGTACGGAAGATAGGTTTTCTGCTACTAAAATGAACGTCATGCCGAGTCTGCGCCCCATTTTGTCATCGGCTCTGAATCTTGCTCATCGACCCGCTGGGAAAGTTCGCTTCCAACGTGCGCTGAACAATCGTCCTGATGCAAATTGCCTGGAGTTCGGTGCTTGGCGCAGTAGACGAGAAGATTGGATCGTGACCGACGTCAGCTGGCGTTGTCCAAACTTTCTCGATGTATCCAAACCGTGGCCGGTGGGCAACAACCGCTTTGACTTCGTCTTCAGCGATAACGTGATCGAACACCTTCGGCTCGATCAGGCTAGGTACGCCTTCCGGGAATCCTTTCGAGTCTTGCGACCGGGAGGACGGATCCGATTCGTTACGCCCGATATCGGCGCTCTCGTAGACGTCTATCGTTCTCCGGCGGACATGAGTCGTGATCTTGCTGAGGAACTTGTGAGCGACGGTTACATGATCGAACATCCTGTTGATTTGCTCCGCTTCGTCTTTCAAGACGATGGACACTCGGAGGGCTATCTGTGGGATCGTCAATCTGTTGCCACCGAACTGTCTGCCGCGGGATTTCTGGATATTGAATTCTGCTTGCCGGGAAACAGCAGGTTTGAACAGTTGAGGGATATCGACAGCCGAATAGTCACTCCATTGGCAAGATCGATGCTTGCTGTCGAAGCCTCGAAGCCCTAACTGTCCCTAGTCAGTCATTGTTGCAACGCCTTCATGTGGGCTGCGATCAACGCACTTTCCCAGCGACTTTCGCCAAATCGCTCTCGATAGATGGCACGACATGCTTCGGACTGTTCTGAATGGAGCTCATCGTCTTTCAACAGCTGCAGGATGAAGCGTATCGCGGAAGCGATATCTCCGGGCTCATAGATGAAACCATTAACCCCGTGATCGATGATCTCAGGTAAACCTCCAGAGTTCGCGACTACGCAAGGAACACCGTGACGAATGGCATCCACAACCGACAGACCAAGGGATTCAACCTTGCTGGTCTGCAAATAGACACGAGCCGCGTCGTACGCGGTGTGAACATCATCGGACCACCCAGGAAAAGAGACGTTATCTAGGCCCTCAGCGGCTGCGCTAGCACGTGCAACTTCGAGAAGCGGACCATCGCCAAGCCAGGAAAACCGAGGACCGCCATCTCCAGCTGCCATCAACTTGGATTGCCGTGCTATCGCAAGCCAATCAGCGGGATTCTTCGTTTGTTCCATTAGAGCAGCGGTAAGGACCAGCGAGGATCGGCTTTCCGCGTTTCTTGGGGGCAGATCTGATCCGCACGTACTCAATATCGGCTCGACTTGAACTCGTCTCTTGTGTGTTGCCCAGAATCGATCAAACTGCTTTCCACTGAATCGTGACACGGGGACAATGGTCAGATCATCTCTAAGCTGCTTCCCGTGGATTAGTTTGCCGAGAAGTTGCTGCCGCAGTCCATGCGGATAACCGTGGGCTATCAGAAGGGGACTGGGGAGTACAGATGCTGCGCTGAGGAACCGTCCAGAGGTTCCAACCGAAATAACAACCTGATCGACGGCATCTTGCGCAAGAAATTTCCGAAATAGTTTCTGCTCCCCTCGGTAAGCTAAGTAGCTCCACGTTGCGGGTGATCTTTCGGGCCGCGCATTGTCGGTTCCTGAACTGAACGTTGAAAAGTTCTCAAGCCGAAAGCCTCTGCCCTCGACGAAGCGTCGCATGTTGGGGTCGTCTGGCTCAAACGTGGTTACGGCTATGACTTCGGCGCCTTGTCGCGAGTAGAGATCAATCAGTCTCTTGAAGTACTCACGGGTGCCACCGTGACGGTCATATTCGGCTAGAAGCAGTAGGCGACGCCCCGCAAGGGGCATTCCGGCGCTCACCGCGTCCCGAACGGCGAATCCCAATACACGGGATCAAGATAGTCGCATTCGTCAGGGGTTCAGTGCGTACATGATCCCTGTCCAGGAATCTTGGTTGGTTGTGAATTTCCGAGATACACCATTTGGTCCTCGTTTTTAAAAGGAAGCCGAGTCCGTTGATTTGACCTGCCTGGGGTGTTAAGGGTACGTGAGTGTCAGCGGAATCGCGATGCAGTTGCTGATGGATCCGGCATGCAGGATTCGTCGAACGGGCACTCCCTCTCATGAATTGTGCGACAAAACGGAGCAAGGCCTTCTGAAGATGTTCTGGAGTAACCTAGAGGCGAGTCAATTTAGGCAGGTTAGTTGTGAGATGAGGAGAAGCTAAGTGGAGTCGAACTTTTCACTGGACGGTAAGAGAGTTTTCCTCGCTGGTGGGTCAGGCCTGGTTGGAAGGGCCCTATTGAGTCAACTGGAGCAGCGTTCTTGCGCCGTCTTGAGTCCGTCTCACGAGGATCTCGATCTCCTTGATGAGCGCTGCACAACAGATTACTTCAGTGAAATGCGACCGGATGTTGCAATTTTGGCGGCAGCCAGAGTGGGTGGTATCGGAGCAAACCAGAGTCAGCCGTATGACTTTCTGATGGACAATCTTCGAATGGAAATCAACTTCATGACAGCTGCCCACGAGGCTAATGTGGAGAGGCTAGGCTTCCTAGGGTCATCATGCATTTACCCGAAGTTGGCGCCACAGCCGCTTGCGGAGAGCGCTCTCGTGACTGGACCGCTGGAGCCGACAAACACGGGCTACGCCATGGCTAAGTTGTCTGGCATTGAGATGGTGAACGCTGTTAGGGCGCAATTTGGCAGGCCATGGATCAGTCTACTTCCTAGTAATCTGTAAGGCCCTGGCGATAATTTCAATCTGGAATCCAGTCATGTTGTTCCTGCCATGCTGCGGAATTTTCATGAAGCGAAGGAATCAGCGGCTAAAGCTGTGGTGCTCTGGGGCTCGGGCAAAGTCAAGCGTGAGTTCTTGCATTCAAACGATGCGGCGTCAGGCATGATTTTCGCAATGGAGAACTACAACGGTGATTCACCTCTAAACATTGGATATGGCCAAGATGTTTCAATTGCCGAATTGGCCGATACTGTTTCGAGAGTGGTTGGGTTCGATGGAAACATTGAATGGGACCCTTCGATGCCTGACGGGGTTCCTCGAAAGCTGTTGGACTCGAGCCGAATCAATTCCTTAGGCTGGTCCCCAACAGTAGAACTTGAACCCGGGCTCAACGAAACGTATGCGTCCGGCTAGATTGAACCACTCGTAAGTCACGGCCCAGAAATCAGCATCATGTTTGGCTGTGTCTCGGTCCTTGAGCGTAAAAACTACTCGAGAATCTGCCCCTTCATCCACTAGCCATTCGAGGAACTTATTCTGCAAGCCATGGTCGTCGGGATGCGCGAGTACCAATACCGTCTTGCCGCGTAAGTCAGGCGTTGCAACGGGGCCATAGCGCTCACTGGACCATGTCTTGCGCATTCGAATCCAAAGTCGTAGCGCAAACCAATTCTTGAATTCATTAGTAGCCCGCCCTAGGACCATCGGTGCCCACCTCCACGTTTCCACTAGCCGCCTGTTGTATACAAGAGCCTCCTGTAACCGAATCAGCAAGAGCTGTGCCGTTAGTCATCCCGAGGGACTTTTGCTACCGAGTTCATCCGAAGATCGAAGAGGAAGCATCGCACTCTATAGCGCAATGCTCGGGTAAGCCGAGACGTAAGCGCTCTGCGCTTAACCAGACCCCTCAGTTTGGCCGTAAAACTATGAGCCGTCTGGCTAAGCAAGCTACTTCCTTCCCGAACGGACGGGTATTCGGCAAGAAGTGGGATGATGCTCGTGCGCTCAATTGTTGGGTCTGCAACGACCTTGCAACGAATGGCAGAAAGCACCTTACGGCGCTTGGCACTCGACCAGTCGCTTCCATCTCCGTAGGCAGTCAGTATGGACTCGGCTAATTCGCGCAGTTGCTTGCCGGTTCGCGTGTCATCCAGCGCTAGCCGGCGCTTGGAAAAAATATCCTCGTTTATTGCCCTGATAACGGGCGCCCCTGTCGACGACGACATGAATGCGGTCTCAATGTTTCGCCAAAGTCGGGTCCGGGTTGCCTCCGGTTGCCTTCTCAAGGCGTCTCTCAGAACATCTCCACGAAGAACCCGATAAAACATCAATCCAACGTCAAGTTGGCGGGCGATCTCATTGTGCGACCGATGGAGGTTGCTTTCGTGCAAGCGGTACTTAACATCACCGGCGGGCGGAGCAAAAGGCCCAACAAGACTCAAGTTCAACCACATTTCCTGATCCTGAGTGAGGAAGTTGCTACGTCCAAGAAAATCAGCCCGCCAGGCTGAGCGTCGTATCAAGGTACCTGGTGCGCCGATTTGATTTCGAAGAATCAGTCGCAGAAATACAGTCCATGGGTCATTGAGTCTGGTGTGAGGCAGTTTCGGAGGCAAACGCACATTACTAAGCCTGGTCGGGACAACCACGGCTTTCGGGTACTGACGTGCTTGGCACAGCACCGATTCAACATGATTCGGTGCCATAAGATCATCTTGCGAGAAAACTACGAGGAATTCACCATGAGCAGCCGCGAATGATCGGGAATATGCGGCACTGGGACCTTCATTCGTTTCTGATCGTAACAGCCTCACCGGGAATTTTACCTCTCGAACCCAATCGCTGACCACATCACAAGTTGAGTCATCGCTCCCGTCATCAGCAACTATGACCTCTATATCGCGGAATGTTTGACGACTTAAGGTCTCCAGCGTCTCAGAGAGGTACTTTTCGCCGTTGAAGGTCGCGATGCAAATGGAGACTTCAGGCGTCAAATTCAATGTCCCTGGCCTCTGAATCTAATTGAACTAGGCGTCAACGTCTTCTTGAATGTGTGGGTTGGTTCAATCAACTTTGGGTTTGGGCTGATAGGAGTGCCTCTACAACTTGATCCGCATCGCTTTCTAACCAAGGGTGCATGGGAAGGCTCACCACGGATCTGGCATGTTGAATTGCATTCGGAAACCGCTCCCTAATCTCTGATTCCTGGGGAAGAACTCTGCGCATAGCTGGCTCCAAAACAGGCGGAGTGGGGTAGTGGATGTCCGTTTCGATCGAACGTCTTGCCATGGCCTCGCGGAACTTTTCGCGCTCCTCAACGGTGATCACGAAATGGTGCCAAGCAGAGGTTTCGAGGCTGCCTTTGTCAATCAGAGGAGTTATGGCGTGAGAGCCTTCCAATGCGTCCAGATACAGCGAAGCGTACGAACGCCTAGAGGCATTCCACGCGTTCAGGTGTGGCAGGAAAATGTCCAAAAACGCGGCCTGTAAAGGATCAAGTCTCGAATTCCAGCCCTCCACGTAGTGGGTGTACTTGTCACTCGTGGTGGCGCCATAGGAGCGAAGGACACGGATCTTTTCAGCCAGCGAAGCGTCGTCAGTCACTATGCATCCGGAATCTCCCAGCGCTCCAAGATTTTTCGTCGGATAGAATGAGAATGCGGAGACGTCACCCCAAGTGCCAATGTTTTGTTCATTAAAGCGGGCTCCATGTGCTTGCGCAGCATCTTCGAGCAGGGCTACTCCGTGGCGGTCTGAAGCCGTGCGAAGTACGTCTAACTGAGCCGGCTGACCATGGAGATGAACGGCGATGATGGCCGCCGTCTTGCTTGTTATCGCTTCAGAGATCAGATTGGGGTCGATATTCCCAGAGTTCTCGCTGATATCAACCGGCACCGGTATCGCTCCGACATGGGTGACGGCTAGCCAAGTCGCGATAAAGGTTTGCGCTGGGACTATGACCTCGTCACTCGGCCCAATTCCGAGACCAAGTAGGGAGAGTCGAAGTGCATCCAGTCCATTTCCAACACCAACGCAGTACTTGGCGCCAACATGCTCTGCGAAGTTTTTCTCAAAACTTTCCACGAATGAACCGCCGATGAACGTACCAGATCTCAAGACTGATGTAAGTGCGTGTTCCAGTTGCTGGGTAAAGTCTTCATCTCGCCGAGATGAATCATAAACACTAATCACTATGAACGCTTCCAAGAGAGAAACTCGTCGTAGTCTCGAATGTAGTCGGCTTCGTTGTACTGCTCTGATGCCAAGACCAAGCAAACCGAACCATGAGAAAAATCATAAATCCGTCGCCAATGGCCTGGCGGCACGACAAGAGCGGTCTGCGGGTCACGCATTTCAAATTCGGAATAGTTACCGCTGCCATCGTCGAGCGAGACGCGAAACGATCCAGATGCTGCAACTATCAACTGCCTGAGGTCTCGATGCGCATGACTGCCTCGTGCGGAATTTGAGTCAACGTCGTAGAGGAAGTAGACCCTTTGGATGTTGAAGTCAGTGAAAGCGCAGTCAATGACGGCGAGAGCCCCGCGGGGGTCACGAACCACAGGGACACTTACCAGCCGAGGCGCTTCGGCTCGTGGCTCCGCCATGTGGCTCCTTTACGTTTGTCCCCTCGACCAAAGGCCAGTATGGCCTATCCTCCCCTGCCAGGATATTTTGCATGCGGAACACTGTGGAGGCTGTCACGTGCGATTAACTGGGCATGAGTCAGATGCCGATTCGTGACCTGTTGCGAAATGCCCAGGCTCGGCATTCGGATCGAGAAAGTTTCGGTGGTGAGGGAAGCGAGGGTCCGTGAAATCGGTGGTTGTCTTGGGAAAAACCAATCTTGCGACACGCATTTGCGAGTGGATCGAAGAGTCAGACCGGTTTGATCTCGCCGCTGTCGTGCCAACGAGACCCCAGCCCGACTGGTGCGCTGATCTTGCCGAATGGGCGCAAACTCGAGGAGTTAGAGCCGCTGAGTCTGGGCGCCTCAGTCAACTTGAGCAAGGTGAATTTAACATTGGGATTTCCTGCTTTTATGACAAGATCTTATCCCTTAGTGATATTCAACGATTCGACTTGTGCCTCAACATCCATAACTCGCTTCTACCGCGCCATCGCGGAGTAGGACCGATTGAATGGAGCATGCGTGATGGAACGGGGCTTCAAGGAGTGTCTGTCCACCAGCTTATGACAGGTGTAGATACCGGTCCGATCTTCGGGCAGGCGAGCTTCACCATTTGGCCCCACCTAGACTCCCACGAGATTCATCAGATGTGCCTTGACGTTGGGTATGTTCTTCTGGTGTCAGTACTGAGGAATCTGGAGGCCATCAAACCGACTGATCAAGACGAAAAGATTGCGACCTACCACTCACGCGACGAAACCTTGCGCATGCTGCAAGCCTTGTCCGAGAGGGATGAATTCAGAAGCGCAACATAAGCGCGATGCCAAGCGTGTGGCATCGACTGAGAGACCCCATTTGCTTCCAAGCGATGCTGCGAGCGAGTTCAGGATCGCATCCAAGGGTTTGAGCCATTTGGAGATTAGTCTTACTCGTCTTCCGTACACTTTGGGTGATTGTTGGAATAAAGTCTGTTAAGAACGGAGTGCGCGCCGTGGTGCTGAACGTTAGACACCAAATCAACAAGGTCTTGAACCGAAAAAGCCGCCATACAGTCTTTGTTGACGGTGGACTAGGTAGCCAGATCTTAAGCCTAATGATGGGCCTCCATCGCAAAGAATTGGATTCAAGAACACGAATCGACACAACGTACTTTCGCGACAAAGGATCGATGCCTGTTCAAACTGAATCCGGGCTTACGGATTGGCCATGGGAGCTAAGTCCCTATGGATTTGAACCCGAGGACTTTGACTTTGCTCTGGAGACATTTCCGTCGCGCCCGTCGTTCCGTGAACAGTATGTAGCCGAGTCACCGCATTATCGGGATATGTTCTCGAGAGACTGGAGGCCCGTGTTTCCACTTATAAGTGGATGCGAGACGAAACTTGAAGACTATGGTGTTGCCACCGCCAGCAATTTTGGCGTCGTCCACCTAAGACGAGGGGATTATTTGCACGTAAGTTCACGTGTAGTGACCACGGAAGAGGTTGTGACCGTATTGAGTCAAATTAGACCTCTAGTGCCGAATATCGTTTACGTGCTCTCCGATGCATCCGTGACGCCGGAAGAAATGTCAGCGCTAAGGGATGCAGTACCTGACGTCGACATAAAGTCGTTTACTCATTCCGATATTCATGTTGTGCACGGACTTATGCGTTTAGCTACGTTCTTGGTTACTTCCAACAGTACGTTTTCATGGTCAGCCGCAGTATTGCGAGAGAAACCCGATTCGATAGTCTTATCCCCTCAGCATTTCTACGGGAAAGACATGCTGTATCGAAACGCTCAGTTTCAATCGAACTCTGAATGGATGCTGGCGCTCTAGTTGAGTCGAAGTGGCGTAACGAATTTCCTAAGTAGGATCTTCCCCGCATCTATGACTCTATTGAATGGAGGTGAACTGTGATCCATGCCAAGCTTTCAATTGAAGGCGCTGGTAGCGCTGTTGATCTGTCACAGTTCACGGGTAACTCGAATGGAACGGTGGGAGACGTTCAGTTCTTTGCTAACGACGACTGTGAAGAGGCGGATGTTTGGCTGGTTGTGGAGGGCACAGAGACGTGGGATCGAACATGCACCATCCCCCCAGGGCGCTTGGTGTACGTCGGGGCGGAGGCTGCCCGGGGAACTGGCTTTATTGCAGAAGCGTACGGGGAGCGGGAGTATCTGGAACAGTTCGATTTAGTTTACACGTTTTTGGATGACTCAGGCCTTGATATTCGCTATGCGCCACCAGTGTTGCCGTGGATGATTAATTCAAATCATGGGCCGACGGTATTTGCCAAACACCTACGTGACGTGAATTTCTTCCGAGACCTTGATTCCGTTGCCAAAAGAGATGAGATCTCAGTATTTTGCTCCACGAAGACATTCACTCCCGAGCATCGAATGAGACTGAGATTCGTCGAACGCCTGAAGGAGCATTTTGGCGATAGGCTTTCCTGGTTTGGAAACGGCGAAAATCCGGTCGGCGAAAAGTGGGAAGGTCTTGCGCCATACCGCTATTCGCTGGTACTTGAGAATCAGGCTTCAAACATGATCTTCACGGAAAAGATTATGGATGCCTACTTAGCAATGGCATTCCCCATCTATTGGGGAGCTCCAAACCTGGACAGTTTCTTTCCGAAGGATTCCTTTCGCGCCATAGATATCAAACATTTTGACTCGGCCCTTGAAGTAATCGAGGGGGTCCTTGAAGAAGACCCGTACGATTCGGCGCTACCTTCACTCCTGCGGGCGAAACGCCTCGTTACGGATGACTACAACTTTGTTAATCGTCTTGCATCGATAGCTCAAGAAAGTATTCAAGTAGACCATGTCAACGATCATCCGAAGAAGGTCAGAGTCGACGTTCGGCCACGGCGCAGACGTCCACTTGACTCCGTATTGAGCTTGGCTTATCGATTGAAGCGTCGTTAGTGCCGTGGCACCCTTTGGTGTACGTGGCTGGTCCATTGAACTAGTTTCAGGCTGTTGTGAGATTCAGCGCTCAGGATTACCACAGTTCTTGGGCGGACATTCGAGCCGTCAATTCGCAGACGTCTTTTGTTCAACATCGGGTAGAGACCCGGGTAGTCAAGGCGTATGGACTAACCTTTCGAGGTGACGCCAATGACAAGAATCTGGGTAGCAGGAGCAACGGGTCTGGTCGGCAGTGCAATTTGTCGCCGGCTAGTTCAGGAATCGGATTTCGCCTTGATCGCTCCAACAAGACATGAACTGGATTTGTTTGACGCGAGCGCTGTGGACAGGTTTGTTGAAGCAGAGAAACCTGATGTTGTCATCGTGGCCGCTGCACGCGTTGGAGGCATCGCCGCAAATCTGGCTGAGCCAGTTAGGTTCCTCCGTGAGAACCTGCTTATCCAGGATAACGTGATGATGGGTGCTGTTGACGGTGGTGTGTCAACATTGATGTTCCTGGGATCTTCCTGCATTTACCCGCGGGCTGCTCGTCAGCCGATGCGTGAGGAGGACTTGATGACTGGTCCTTTGGAACCGACGAATGAATCCTACGCAATCGCGAAACTCACTGGAATTCAATTGGCGAGGTCGCTTGAGGCGGAACGGGGGGTTCGCGTCTTGTTGCCACTTCCGTGCAATGTCTACGGCCCGGGCGATCATTTTGATCCTCTGACATCTCACGTCCTCTCAGCGCTCGTTGCCCGATTTGAGAACGCCAGGCGATCAGGAGATGAATCCGTAACGGTTTGGGGTTCTGGCAAGGCTAGACGTGAATTCATTCACTGTGATGATTTGGCAGAGGCATGCTTGTTTTTGCTGCGATCAGAAAAAATCGACGGAGTCATTAACGTGGGAACGGGAACTGATGTGACTATTGCCGACTTGGCATATCAGATTGCGAATGAAGTCGGCTACGAAGGATCGATCGAATGGGATAAGAGCAAGCCTGATGGCATGCCTAGGAAGGTCCTAGACGTGAGCCGTCTCCAGGGTCTTGGGTGGTCAGCGCCCACGAAACTCATTGATGGAATCCCGTCGGTTGTCAGAGATTTCCGTTCACGATTCCCGCAACTGGATAACACAACGCTATGACTAGTTTTGAAGAAAGTGTCTTCGCCCTTGCGCCGCAGATAGAGCAGTTGATGCGGCAGGGTGACCGCGTCAACGCCAATCTGGCTGGCAAGTATTGGTATCCCTTAGCTATGGCCACCTATGGCACTGAAGAAGTCCTCGCATCGCTTGTCTCGCTTTGCTCCTACCGAACCACAATGTGGGAGAAGACTGCCGAGTTTGAGAGACGATTTGGCGAATTGTTTGGCGGCGAGGCGGTGATGGTGAATAGCGGCTCTTCGGCAGACCTCTTGGTGGCCTTTAGCCTTCTCGAACTCTCTGGTGGGCCCTTGCCTGCAGGGTCGGAGGTTCTTGCCCCCTCCGTCACCTGGCCAACTCAATTGTGGTCACTCCTGATGGCAGGGTTCAAAGTGCGTCTCGTGGATACTGATCCCGGTACTTTGAACATTGATCTGGATGATCTGGAGAGAAAGATTACGCCCCAGACACGAGCGATTTCGCTTGTACACCTAATGGGCAATCCAGTTGCGATGGACAGAGTCATGAACATCTGCGCCAAATACGACCTCATCCTCGTTGAGGATTGTTGCGAAAGCCTGGGTGCGAGTTGGAAGGGCCAAGGTGTTGGGACCTTCGGTGCCGCTTCAACTTTCTCGTTCTTCTTTTCGCATCACATTGTGACGATGGAAGGCGGCATGGTGATCACGAAGGATGGAAGCCTCGCTGACCGGCTGCGCCTGTTGAGAGCACATGGTTGGTCTCGCAACCTTCACGAATCTCCTGAGCCGACAGCTGGGCTTGACCCCCGGTATACCTTCCTGAGTTGGGGGTTCAATGTGCGGCCGACAGAATTGCAGGCTGGTTTCGGCTTGGCACAGTTGGATAAGTTTGATGCTTTTCAAGAGCACAGGCTCTCAAATGCGAGCAAGGTTTTGGACCACTTGAAGCAGTACGGCGAATTCTTGAGTCCCATGCAGGTTCCACAAGACGGGCAATGCAGTTGGTTTGCTCTACCTTTCATTGTCTCTAATGACCATGATTTGAATCGAGACGTGCTCGTGGACTTCCTGGAGGCAAATGGCGTTGAAACCCGACCAATTGTGGCTGGAAATCTCGCGGCACATCCCGCAGCTCGTAAGTTTCCACAACTCTCCATAGACTCCCTTCCAGGCGCAGAGACCATTCATGAGAGCGGTTTCTATCTCGGCCTCCACCCCGTGAAAGAAGACAGCAAACTGGATCGACTATGCGAAACTTTTGACCGCTTTTTTGCACGGCACCGTTGAGGACCCTTGTGCAGTACCTCATGAACTAGAGAGCGGCTGTCATCGCAGCAAGGTTGTGACTAGCTCAGGGTAGAGGGTCCTCAAAAGTTGCCAGTGTGGATGCGTCTTAGAAGAGGCTCTCGAGATCTTCGAGGGGTCTGACAGTGTTCAGTTTCTCCTCTACCATCCTGGCTCTTTCCGGGAATAGAACCGCTGGTGAGGAGGGTGTGCTGGCTGCTGGCCTTATCAGTGCCGAACGGCCCGCGGCGGCAGCCTCGACTGATTCCACAGAGTCGATTCTGGCAAGTCTCAGGAAGTCCTCGAGTTGAGAGAGAACCCAGTCTGCTCTATTCGTGACGTCTGAGTAGCGAATGTTAATCCTCTTGCTGGGATCCCACTTTTCGAATCGATCAATGTGTTCAAGCCACGCTTCAACCTCTACGGAAAGTTTCTCCGAAAATGCATCGAAAGCCATCTCCTTCGTATGTGAGACGATGGCGTCCCGAGGGTCTCGAACAATCTGAATCAAATAGTTCCAGTGATCTGATTCCATGAAATCATGACGCTTCACGGCGACTGGTGACCTGCATACGTAGGCAATCGGAGGATCAAGACGAAGACCGATGGGCCTGTCCACCAACCATCTAGGGAACTATCTCTCCTCGGAGTCGCCTGCTCCGAGAGTGGGCCTGCCGAATGCCACTTCGATCAAGGCTCGAACTGCGTGATTGCCACTCCTGGGGTAAGAGGCTAAACAAACATGACACCTATCTGCGAAATCCTTCAGGCGACTTCGCCGACCAATCTCACTTAGCCACCAAGCAGCGACATGTCGGTCTTCAATTCCAGACCAGTTGTTTCGTATGTGACCATAGCGGTCATACGAGCGTCTGAGGATCCTGCGGACGCTCTTCACGTGGTAGAGTCTAATTGTTCGCCTAGCCCCGGATGGGATGCCTTCGCGCAATCCGATGGAGACCACATCCTTTGAGCTATGGTCGCGTAACGCGACTATCTCAGTGACGACTCAAGAAGGAGTTGGGCCGGATTAGTTTGAAACTTCTGAACTTTTGATCCTTAAAATAGTGGTAACACTAGGTTAGTGCTGCGGCGCATCGAGCTTCCCTAGGCTCCCGTAAAGAGTCCCTCTTTGTGTAAGATCCGTCAACGCTGAGGAGCATGTTGTGGATCTCCAATTCAGTAACTCCACGAGTGAGACCTGCTGGGGTGCTCCAGATTTGATGAACGCGGATTTGGTGAAACTAGATTGATATTTGGGCAACGATCTCGTTGCATGTGATCAAGGTCATCGTGCAAGTACCTTAAGCGGATCCCGGGGCTCAATTTACAAGCCCGCAAACAATCGACACCTGAACTACAATTACGACCGGAGAATCAGCCCGTTTGAGGAACGTCGCTAACAACGCAGCGAAAACTGTGCTTACGTACCCGTCGTTGGCTTTAATCAGCCTTCCACTTAATTGACGTGGATCAAGAGCGGTCGCCCCAACCAAGGCTCAGTCAGGGTTGACTGCTGTGCCCTTGAACCAATGGGTGCGTGAACTATCTGAAACAGTACGCTTGGTCCATGCACCAGTGGGTTATTTCGCCATGATGCTTCGCAAATTGAAGGATGTGCGCGACTCACTCATGTTTAGCTTGAATCCACCTGACTGGAATACTGCATTGAGCAGGTCTCTGAGCTTTGGTAACGTCTCGAACGAGGTGTTTCTAGCACTTCTGAGGGAATCAAGAGCCTATTTGGAGTTTGGAGCGGGCGCTTCCACGCTGCACGCTGTTGACTTGGGCAAGCGGGTAATTGCCGTTGAGTCCGACGAGAGTTGTGCTATGGCCGTCAAGGAAATGTGCGCGCCCGCAGTTGCAGCGTCATCAGTCAATTTGGTTGATGTTGTTCATGGAAATATAGGCCGAACAGGCCCTTGGGGAAAGCCAATTCTCCCCAGCATCAAGAGACCAGCGGCTTGGAGGCGCTATCCGCTTGCTCCATGGGAGGCCCTCGGAAATGACTTTCGAGCCGATTTCATCTTGGTAGACGGACGCTTTCGCGTAGCTTGTGCACTTTCCGTCGCGTTGCACCAGCTTGACACAGAATGGGACCTTCTGGTCGACGACTATGCGGACAGACCGGAGTACTCAACAATTGCAGAGTTTCTGGAGCTTCAAGCCATCTACGGCCGGATGGCACATTTCAGGCGAAGCAGAGACCTTGACGAATCTGCAGCTCGGCGGGCCTTTGAGAAGTCTGTAAGCGATTGGCGATAGCACTAAGGGCGCTCGAGGGACTGGAGCCAGAGTTCCAAGGTCATCAGTCGAAGCGCGACTTGACTGACGCGCCCGTCACGCCGTACCGGACGAGTCATCCACCGGCTTGCTGCTGCTTG
>Ga0102945_1000197_pt1 | contig 19387 bp, 17 predicted proteins | sample SalPonred_H2O_MG_FD_78207 | JGI IMG/M metagenome (GOLD analysis project Ga0102945, IMG submission 78207) | Salt pond water microbial communities from South San Francisco under conditions of wetland restoration - Salt Pond MetaG R2_restored_H2O_MG ...
CTCAGGAAAGAGCAATCAACGAGTGGCCTCTGCACGTTGTCATTCAGCGCGGGATGCTACATGTGAAAAAAAACTGGCGACCAGGTTTAGGTGATAAACGTTGAGAAGAATGCACCTAGCTACATTTGAGCACGACCCGGCGGGAATTGAAGATCAATCGACTTTCCTGTACGACTTTGCTAACTACTGGGGAGTTGGCTTTTCGACTTCAACGGGACTGTCTGCGGGATGCTTGAATTTAGTCTTAGAGGGAGTAGGCGCTCATTCCATCGAACGTCTCGCCAACTCAGCGTCTTCGCTTGGGGTGTCCGTCTGTATGGTGGTGACCGAAAATTGGGCATTTGGCATTGATGGTGATGTTCGCCTGAACGGCCTTCCATGTTTTGGGCACAGATCCCAGGAAGCAGGAGTGTTGGTGCCATCCCTACGTCTGGAGCAACTTGTAGGCCTTGCACTTGTGGCAGAGTCCATAGTGGTTCTAGGAGGGACACCCAGCGCTACTGACATCAAGCAGCTGTTCCCTCGTCGTGATGTCTATTCACTGGGCTACGTTCCCGTGAAGATGGAGAACTTGATAGACGAAGGTCACATAACCTTCGACTTGTTTTTTTCCGTACCCAGTCAGGCTGCTCTGACAAAGTATAGAAAGCAAGTCCTGAAGCAGCTCAAGCAGCTTGGTGTTGTAGTGCATGTTGGCGTTGGTCTGGATTTCGAAGAGTGGGCTCTCGCGGCAAGTCAAGCAAGAGCTGTGTTGGATGTCCCGCAGTATCCGCAGTGGCCGTGGGAGTCACCAATGCGAATCGCACGCGCCGTAAGGGCGAATCGCAGGACATTGTCTTTGCGGCCGATTGGTCAGGGACAGAGTGAATGGGGCCCGCCCTCGGTGCAGTGGTTCAGTTCGGTTGAAGACCTGGCTCTCGTTATTTCATCGGATTTTGAGTGGCAGTTAGTTTGTACTCATGAACGCATGCCGCCGCTAGATTCGGAGCAATTTCTCAGGCGTCTTGACTTTCAAACGGTGAGTTAGTTGGTCCTTGACTTGAGGCGCCTCCTGTGACTGACTTGGGTAACTGCTGCTCCTGTTCTGCTTCATTTTCGTCCTGTTGTTACTACCCCTGGTGGTACTGTCCGTTCTGTTCGAGGCTATTGGAAGTGGGAGATAGTGCCTGAGCCCCTCTTTTCCATCCGCCAGTCTGGACAGGTCTACTTCGGTCCTGAGTTCGCATCTGGTCAAGGGGATGAGCGTCGTCACTATTGGTTTCAGTCGGTCTGTCGAGTTGCGGCCTCGGCGAAGAAGGATCTTGAGTCACCACTGACCATCCTTGAGATTGGTTCCTACACGGGTTTCTCCGCCTGCTCCTGGTACGCATCGGCCCGATCCCTCAGGTTGTCTCCCCAGATCGTTTGTGTAGACCCATGGAGGCCTTACTTCAACTCTCGACAAACCGCAGCTCAGGGCCCCTACAGACAAATGAATGCCGCGCTAGGGAGCGGTGAAGCTTATGAACTGTTCAATCACAACATTAGGTGCATAGGAGCGGAAGGCTCGGTGTTGCCAGTACGGAAGCCGTTCAGTGAAGCACTTGAAACGATCGGAGCTTCGAAATTTGACATCATCTTTATTGACGGAAGCCATATGTACTCAGATGTCTTGTTTGACATTCAACAATCCCTGCCTCTAGTGAAATCCTCAGGAATAATCTGCGGTGATGATCTGGAGCTTTCCTGGGATAAAGTGCCTCTCTCCGTCTTGAGCACCCCAGATCTGCTTGATTTCGACACCTACATTGACGCTAAGGCGGGTATCGCCTTCCACCCCGGTGTTTCAAAGGCGGTTTGGGAAACTCTCGGTCCGGTGTGCAGTCATACCGGCTTTTGGTTAAAGTCCTCAAAGTGGTCTGACTGTGCTTGTAGTGATGTTTTCACCATTCCTTGGCGACCGCCGCATGTGGCTAAAGTTGTTTTGCTCGTGAGAGAGGCTGTTGGGGATTACAATATATTGTTCTTTGATGATTCTTACGTTGCGGTTCCAATGTCGGCTGGACGTGTAACGCCCGAAAATATCTTTAACGTGAAGGGTGCCAAACTGGGGTCGTCCTTTCAGGCCGTCCTGTCAAAGATTACATAAGGACCTGACTACGCGCACTCGTGGCCAAGAGTTGCATCCAAGCGTCGGACGTAACATGCAAGTCTTTAGTTGCGCTCGAATCAGTAGTTCCAGAACAGGTAAGCACATAATGGAATCGCGTCAAGTTCCATTCAGGTGGACTGAGAAGTTGGTGGTAGCCGATTATTTTCGCTCCGCTGGGCGAGGCAAGTAGCGGGTGACCCCCGCTGATGGCTGCCGGATGCGAGTACGACAAATTTGTTGATGCCCCTGCAACTCCTCGGTTGACCAGATCATTAGCGTGCGGGCTTCAGCTAGCTCCCGTGAGTCCTTCGAGGAGTCGTCCTGGGATGGTAGTTACGCTGGCTGCAACGAACCGTACACCACGGGCTCTGCGTGCTTGACCATGATGTGGTGTGTCACGGTGTATTCGAGTAGGGATTCGTGGCTCATGTCCTTGCCGAAGCCGCTGCCTTTGACGCCACCGTGCGGTGCTTCGCTGGCAATCGGCAGGTGATCGTTCACCCAGGTCACGCCGGCTTGTACTTGCTGGCTGACGCGTAGCGCGTGAGCAACGTCGTTCGCCCACACGCTCGAAGCCAGTCCGTAGTGGGAATCGTTGGCGAGTTGGAGCGCGTGCTGTTCGTCTTCGAACGGGACGACCGCGAGAACCGGTCCGAAGACCTCGCCTTGCACGATCTCGGAGTCCTGCCTCGCGTTGGTGATGAGGGTGGGTGGGTAGTAGTTGCCGGGTTGATCGAGCGGTGCGCCGCCTGTGTTTACGGCTGCACCCGCTTGTTGGGCTCGCTGGACGAAGCCGTGGACTTTGTCGCGGTGCTCGCGGGTGATGAGCGGGCCGATGTACGTGGTGTCCTGCCACGGGTCACCTACCGTGACCTGCTGCATGGTGGCGGCGATGGCGTCGACGGTGTCTTGGTAGATGTCTTTGTGGGCGTAGACGCGAGTGGCGGCGGTGCAGTCCTGGCCGGAGTTGTAGGTGGCACCGAGGGTGAGGGCGCGGGCCATGGATTCGATGTCTGCATCCGGAACTACCAGCGCGGGTGCTTTGCCGCCGAGTTCGAGGTGGAGGCGCTTGACGTAGGGCGCTGCGGCGGCCATCACCGCCTGGCCGGCGCGGGTGGAACCGGTGAGGGAGATCATCGCGGTGTTCGAGTCGGTGACCAGGGCAGCGCCGACTTCGTTGCCGCCGGTCACGACGTTGAGTAATCCCGCGGGAAGTCCTGCCTCTGCTGCCAGCTCGGCGAGGCGGACGCTGCTGCGGGGTGTGGTGGGGGCGGGATTGAGGACCACGGCATTGCCGGTAGTCAGGGCCGGGCCGATCTTCCAGATCGCCATGATGAACGGGAAGTTCCAGGGGGCGATGGAGCCGACCACGCCCACTGGCTGGCGCATCAGCAGCGAAGTGAACCCGTGCGAGAGTTCCGCGGCGCCGGTGCCCTCGAGGGAACGAGCCGCGCCAGCGAAGAAGCGCAGGTTGTCCGCGGCGAAGGGAAGTTCGCCGTCCTGGAAGACCGCGCGGGGCTTGCCGGTTTCCTGCACCTCGAGCTGGGTGAGGACTTCTGCGTCGTGCTCGATGAGGTCAGCGAGGGTGAGCAGGATCTTGGCTCGCTCACCTGGGGTCTTCTTCGCCCAAGTGGTTTGCGCTTGCTTGGCGTTGGTTGTCGCTTCTTGGACTTGCTCCCGGCTGGCGGTGGTGATGGCATCGACCTGTTCGCCCGTGGCTGGATCGACGATGACCTGCGTAGGTCCGTTGCCGTCGATGGTCTCGCCGTTGATGTGGATCACGTGTGTCCTTAACTGTTGAAGCCGAGACCGAGGAAATCGAGGGTGCGCAGCCAGAGGCCGCGCCGTCCAGTGCGGTCTTCCTTGGCCAGGCGCGAGCGGGTGAACTGCACGAGCGGGTAGCGCAGTAGTTCCGGTGGGAAGGGGAATGGCTTGCGCGTGACGATGGTGAGGATTGTTCGCTCGGTCTGGGCTCACGCTTCGATGCGAACGACTCTCAGGGAGCGAAGTTGCTCATCGGGAATATCCGCTATCGGAGCCACCCAAGGACGTCTCTCGTCGTGCCCGTGCCACGCTTGGATCCTGGATTTGCCCAGGGACTGACGAGAACGGGTCCCACGGGTGCAAAGGAATCGCAGTTGTCCCCGTGTCTGATCCGAACGCGTAGGTCTTGAAGTAGTTCCGTGCCCGTTAGGGCCTGGGCAATTAGATCCACGCCTCGCCTGAGGATGCGAGGGTCGGCGGTAGCGCTTCCGTGGACCAGGCCGTGGCGCCTCTCGCGGAAATTCCGGTGGTGCCGGTCCGTCTCGAGTGTTCGCCAAGTTGAGCTCACCGAATCCGTGCCTTGGGGGCGATCAAGTAGGAGTCGGTCTCTGATTCTCTTCATGTTCTTGGATTGGTGGGACTGGAGTTTCTTCAGCACATCCCTTGCTTCGGCTTGAGATAGACCCTGCATTTGGAGCGCTGCTGTGATGAAGCGGAAGTTGTAGGCCTCCCAGGCGGTCCAAGCCAGGATGAAGGCTTGGGTTGATTGACGGCTGCGGTTGAGTTGCCTAGCCGATTCGAGTGTCTTTCGTATTTCCGCTGGTGAAAGCGCCATGGTGCCCCCGTGCCGGTTGACAGAGCCAGGCTACCGCGGAGATCAAGCGATGAACCACGCTTGCGGATAGCACGCTCCCGAGAGAGAAACAACGCTAGTAGTACCAGCCTATGCTCGGGGAGGCTATCGTTGAAGAAGACTCGGAGAAGGAATGTAGTGATTAGTCGTCTGGAAATCCTTCCGGTGCGGATCGTTGGCGCCGCGTCCGCAGGAATTCTGGCAATTGCGAGTGGGGTGATTGGCCTCCTGGCTCTTGCTACTACGCAAGTGCCTGGGCGCTTGCGCTGTGCTGGCGTTGGGCGATACCTTCATCTTTATGCGGCCTAAACTGCAGGTGAAAGACTGACGAACCAACCTCTACTTGATCCCGGGCGATACGGTGTTGATGCGCGATTTCGAGTAGGGATAGGAATCCTGATTCTCTCTGTCGCCGCCTGAGGCTGCCTGCTTGTCCTGATGCGAGGATTTAACTCGCCCCGGCGAACACCATCGCTCACGCTCGCCGTGATCTTGGGTCTCGTAATCACTGGAGCCGATGACCACGTTTCGGGCGACTACTTCCAGCAGACGCCGACACTCTCCGTCGTGACCAAAGGAATTCCCGAAGCGGCGTGTCACCATTGGATGTGTTAGGCAGTTGCAGGTCTGGAAGTTCTTTGCGTCGCTATCGTCTTGGTGGCCGTAAGCGATGCAGCTGCTGCCACTGGATTCCCTGGCATTCGCAGTTTGCGACGGTGGTCTGCGAGTCCAGACCCCTTGATCTCGGAAGCCTGCGCGTCGGAAATGCACCAGCCTTGGCGCTCGCACCCATGGTGAGGACCATGAACGTGTTTGACCGGTACCTATTAGGAATCGCCGCGGATGGCCCCAGGGTCACCTCTGTGGTGGGCTCAGCGTTGACGTGCGACCAGAGGCAACTCGATACCGCCCGTTGCGGCGGTGGCGCTCCTGACTCTGTTGGCAATCAGTTGGCTTGACCCCGCTCGCAGTCTGGATGAACTCAGATGGACCACGAAAGACTCGGCGCATCGTGGAACCGCTACCCGCGAGGGAACATTGACGGTGTTCAGCTGGCACAGTTACCACTCCGGGAACGTTGCCGCGTTTGAGTCCGTGGGGGCAGGCCATAGCGATGCCGCACGGCATCGCCACGCAGCATGCGTCACGATCAGTTATGAAGAGTTGTGACCGGAGTATCCAGAGGAGTTCCCGGCTGCCTGGGACCCCCACTGTTTGTAGGGGAAGTGCATATACCGTTTAGAACTCAAGTCTTGGTTGCGAGAGAGGGCCCCGGTGACTGTGAAGGTTTGTGAGCCTCTAGGAATTCGGTCTACTGGCGGGCATCGCACTGGTAAGTTGAGATGTGTTTGATTACGGCACCTACGCACTATGGAGTATTTGCACAGATGAGTGCGTCACGGACGGTGAGCACGAGGCAGCAGTTGGGTCTCGGAAAATCCATTGGCGGAGCGCTAGCGTCACTTGCTCTTGCCGCGTCACTGACATTTATCTTCTTGATTCTTTCGCCTTTTGGGGTATTTCGGGTTGAAGTAGTGCTTGATAGTTCCGCAAGTGGCACCAGCCAAATGTTCTTTGCCGCGGATGCCTCGAGCTTTTCGGAGAAAAAGTCACATAGCCAACACGTTGTTGTTGGTTCGAATCAACTGGCATTTGTTGGCAATCCGATACGAGAGACGGTCGGGTCAGCCTTGAGGTGGGATCCACTTGACGAGCCAGCGATGATGGAGATCGAGTCATTTGAGGTTAGTGGGTTTCTTCTTGGAGAGAAATACGACCCTGCGGAAGTGTTGCGACCGTCGCTGGATGTTTCTGAGGTTTTGTCCGATGGAAAATTGTCCTTGATTCAGACCTTGTCCAATGACGGTCAGATGATCGTTGATATCGACTTGAGGAGTCTGTATCGGGGCCACATGCTGGCAATCATCGCCACCAGTTTGGTCGTTGGTCTTGTGGCCTCGTTGGTATGGACCTTGGTGTGGTTGACAGAGCGGCGCTTAAGGCCGAGTTCAAGGTCTGCTGGATTGGACTCGCGAGTTTTCGTCGTTGTTGTCTTGGGTATTTCCATTGCGATCTCGGTGAGCTGGGCTCTGTTTGCTCGTTGAGGGCCTTTGGCGTGTGTTGAGGCTGAGCATCACTATGAAGTACACCGCCGCCCCGAGGGCTGAGAGAATGATGACCGCAACAGGATCAGGTCCGAAGCTCCACCACCATCCCCGGTGTGTCTCGAACTGGAGCCAGGAATGGTCCTGCCCGTACATGTAGCGGGACATGACAGCCATCAGTGAGATGGTCGCGCTGATTGTCAGACCTGTCGCAGCTAGTGTCCGCTGCTTGCGATTGAATAAAGGTCCCCGCGTGGTTCTAGCCATTACGAGCATCGCCAGCAGCACCATGAAGGCCGGGACGGTATAGCGTGGGTTAACGAACCAAGCGAACCCCGCCGTTCCTTCGCTGCCCCAGCCACCAAGAGAGCGCATAATCAGAACCTGAATCAGTATTCCCGTCACGAGGACTAGTGGCGCTGCGATACTCATCCTGTTGGTCTTGCTAAGAGTTAAGAACGTGATACCACCGAGTAGCAGAGTGCCTACCAGCCCGACTAGGGAAGGCATAGTGACGTCGTTAGCCCCCAAATAGTAGAGGTATGCGGTATTAGTCCAGCCTTCAATGCCTGAACTGATAACGGAATCACGCTGAGACCATGGTTGTTGGGCGCCCAGATGGCCGGACAGGAAATAAGGAAACTCAAACAGCACCTTCGCTAGTGGGTTGGGTTGATCAGTTTGGCTGTTCCCAATCGGCCAGGCGAGGTCGTAGGCACGAACGTAGCGTCCAATATTGAAGCGCCAGGCTAGGAGTGCCGCAATCAACGCAACTACGGAAAGGGAAGCGGCAATAATCCATTTGTGTGATCGCCAACGCTTGGTGACAAAAAGGAGAGCGATGAACGAAAGCACGAGAACCCACACCTGATCGGCTCGCGCTGTCGCTAATGCTGCGGAGATGACTAGGCCGATAATGGCGCCCATTCGCTTTGGAATATTCTGAATGCGCCCGTTCATCAGGGTAGTCAGGAATACCCAGAACGTTGCCGAGCCGATGATTGCCCAACCGTTGGGGTTGACCGAGGGAATGAAGAAGAGTCCGAACGGAACGAGTCCAACAGTCCATGAAATACCAATAGCCGCCCGTACGCGTGGGGTGGCAACCCAGATGGCCAGGGTAAGCATGACTCCGGCAATCAGGACATTGAGCATGCGCATTTGGATGACGGATCGCTCTATATCGTCCCCGACCAGTGGATGCATAGCGTGGTAGAAGATTGTCGGATAGTTGGAGTTCTCTGAGAATCGCGTTGATTCGTACGTTCCTTCGGGGAGGCCGTCAAACAGACATGTAGCCTCCTGAAATCGGTCACCGATGAAGCAAGGCGGTTGCCCGACTGCAGCGGGCACGATGACGCTGATCACTTGTTGACTGTCGTCGGTTCTGTTTTGCACGCATTCAGGCGAGTCACCGGCAATGCACCAGATGTAGGTGAGGTGGTAATTCGCATCAGGACTGGAGCCAACGGGGGACGCGTAAGCCCAAGGCAGTAGCATTGAAATAAGCGCTAATGGCCCGAGGAGCCATGTTGGTGGCGCGAAACGCGAGAGTCCCACGAGAAAGAAATCTAAACCATGGACGGCGCTTGGGAGAGATTGTGGTTCTAAGGGGTGGGCTGAGCGGCTTTCTGGTTAGCGTGCGGTCGGACGAGTCAACCGCTGAAATTGCCCCCGAAGAACAATTCAGGGCGCGGGACTCTACCTTTGCGGATGAGAGCCATTGAGTCGAAGAGTTCTACACTTTGAAGGCCTGACTTCTCACTCGGCGACAACCGACTTCTGGGACGGCGCCGGAAATAGGGCGTGTGGAGTTCGTCGATAAGGCTCTTGAGAAACTCGATAGATGAGTTACGCCGGCGCAACCCTCCGCCCCAACGAGGCCAGTAACTCGTGTGCACGTCCTCGATCCAGTAGTAGCCGTTGTCAGCAAGCAAAGGAAATAGGATTTTGAAACTCTCGATTACGTGTTGACTCATGTGACTACCGTCGTCAATGACGATGTCGATCCCGCCCATTTCGTTGACCACTGATTCCAGGAACTCGCGGTCAACTTGTGAGCCAATACGGATTTGTGCGCTCGTTTGTGGAATATCTCGACATGACTCATTGATGTCGATCCCGAAGATTATTGCGTGAGGTCCGAAGTATTGACGCCAAAGTTCCAAGGATCCACCGCGCCACACTCCAATCTCCAGAATCCTGAGTGGTTCGCGCGAGTTAGTTTTCCTACTCTCCTGAGCAACCGTCCCCATGCGTGACTCGTAGACTTCGAAATAGTGGTACCACTTAGTGAAGGGCAAGCCAGCCTTCAAGACAGCCATCGCTTCGAGTGTGTTTTCGGTCTCTGGGATTGGTTGCTTAGGACGCGCCAACCGCGCTCGCAAAGTCTCTTCGGGTATCGGTAGCGTTGAGACATATGCAAACATGGACTCAGGGTGAAAGCTCGGCAAGGCGCGTCGGGCTCGCTGGAACGCCCTTCCGATTAGGGTCAGCTTCGCCTCATGGGATCCGTGCTTCAAAGTCGCCCCTTGATGTGTCGACGCTAGTAGTCCGGAGACATTTGGCGGGGATCCAAAAGGTGTGGTCCTACCAATGCTGCGAGAGAGTACTACCCGGTTAGGGTTTAGCACATCAAGGGCGGTGTACTGATGGGTCGTTCTCTAGAACAAGCGGGGGTATTTCTTGAGAAGTGAGTCCTTTCCGCAGCGGCTCCGAGTCCTCAAGAGGGCACTTTCGAGATCAATCCCAGGGATGCGCGCCCCGGAATCCAGACCGATTGTTTTGGAGTGGGGATCGGATCGAGCATCGGCGGAAGTCCTCAATCGACTCGAATTCGAGACACTTTCAGATCAGCACCAGGTCGTGGAGATTGCGGATCTGGTGCTCAAAGAGCGACGCCGTCGTCACCTGTTCGGGGAACGATTCACCTATCAGCTTCGAGACGTGGTTTTCGATCCCTGTTCCGGGGTGCCCTTCCTTGGCGGACGGCCCATATGCGAGTCCCATTCGGTGCCCATCGAGCAGCTCATGTATCTCACTCCCACACGGCTTCGTCCCAAGGAGCATGTGTCTGGCCCGGCCACGGGGGTGAGTGGAACGAGCTATTACCACTTCTTACTTGAGCAACTGCCAGCAGCTCTACGTGCTCGTGAGGTCTGTGACTCACTGAGCGTTATACGCTGGAGGGATTCGCCTGAGTTCGTCACTACGGCCTGCGAGTTACTATTTCAAGCGTGCTTATCAGTGGACCAAGTTGCGTCTGTCGGGGACTACTGGCTGGCCGGTCAGGGTCGCGATAGCGGATATCCCCACCCCAGAGATGTTGAAGTGCTTCGTGAAGCAACTCGAGAGTATCGAGCAACTCCCTCACAGATTCGACTCTTTGTTCCTAGGTCCGGCTTCGGGCGTGCGCCAGAAGGCGAAAAAGGATTGGCATCCAGACTGGCCGACGAGCACGGCTTTCGAGTATTCGATTCGACGAAGAGGAATTGGCTAGAGCAAATAGACCTCTTCTCGCAAGCTGAGGTAGTCGTCGGGGTGCATGGGGGAGCCCTCGCAAACCTTGTGTTCTGTGGGCCGAATGCACGCGTCGTCGAAATCTTGCCTCTAACTCGCGTCGTTTCATGTTTTGCGAATCTCGCCCGAGTTCTTGAACTCGATTATCGATCGCTTCTCCTAGCACCAGAGCGCGACAATGCCTACGGAGACATCTCGACCGTGGAAGACGAAATTATGCGTTTGCTCTAGTCGGCAAACAATGATCTGAGTGCTTTGCTTGCTCTCCCTTGTGTTCTATGCCAAAGCTTCCGGTAGACGAATCGTGCGGGATGGCGACGTCGGAAGAGCCTCTCATCTTCACGTACCAAAGCCTGGAGCGTTACGGACGAGTCCGTTGCTTGTCCAGGGCGAAGATGCTCGAAATCCGTAGGAACAGTGACAATTCCCGAAAACTCGATTCGGGCTCTGATGTCCATGTCATCGTCTCCGAAGAACCATCGGAAGTCTTCGCTCGGCCGAAGTCCATGGTGAGGGTTTATTACCCAGATCGACCCCACCAAGAATCGATCGGGATGCATGCTCCGCTTGTGAATGGCGAGGCGCTTACCGGGAGTCGCGATTGTCGCTCCCGTTTCGTGAAGCGCGCTGTGCAATTGGTTGAGCGTGCCGGCTGAGACTTTTATGTCGTCGTTGAGCACAGCCACGGAAGAAGCCCCAAGGGCCTGGGCCTGTTGAATACCTGTATTCCACCAGCGGTGGATATTGATGTCACCAAAGTCGTCGACAACGGTGACATTGTCCGGCGTGGTGGCGCGGGGATCCGTACGGATAATAATAACGCGGTCACGCGGGATACCTGAATCGCGGACTAGGTTAGCAAGGACCCCCGGTTCATCCCCACGTGTCGGAATAGTCAGAAAGAGCAGTGGTTCCTCCAACCGTGGGTATCGCTTCGCTAGTAGCGTTCCCCAAGAGACCTCAAGAACCCGCTAGGGCTTCTTCTATTCGCTGGAAAGCTACATCATCTAGATCGCGGTACATGGGTAAACCGATCGTGCGCGAGGCAACATCATCCGTAACGGGGTAGGAATCCCCGGCCATTCCCCTGAATGCTGGCATCTTGTGCAGGCCTCTCTCCCACCACCGCCGGGTCTCGACACCACCCAAAGTTAGTCGAGCCTCAGCTTCTCGCGCGGCGGTGGAATCGGGGAATTGGACTATCCAGTAAGGCGAGACACCGTTCAACTTCGATAGCGGTGTCCAGAGTCCGGCGCGCTCCGTAATGGCCTTGGCCTGGGTGTTCGCAGCGCGCCATTCATCCCGTTCCTGCTCCCACTTGTCAGTGACGGCGAGACCGTAGGCAGCTGCAATCTCCGACATTTTTCCGTTTGTAGCCACGATCTGTGACTCGCGTGATCCAGCGAATCCAAAATTGAGCCAGGTTTTGAACTGCTTTGCCGTGGCAGTGCTACCGAAAACCGCAAAGCCGCCCTCTCCGATGCCGAAGGCCTTCGTTGCATGAAGTGAAAAGATCACAACGGTTGACTCTGGCAGGTTAGCTAGATCCATTGGCTGCGCACCAAGCGACGCAGCGGCATCAATTATCTCTACGTGTCTGTCAGTTTGGCTCCTTGGTCGGGGAGCCGCACCAAAAGGTGCGACGGTGATGATTCCAGTCGACGGACCGTCGCGCCAATCCGGATCAATTTCCCAGTCGGTTTCCTGTATGTCAACTATCTTGAGGTGCTTCTGCGCACGAATGACCGCGTGGGCGGTTGCCGGAAACGTAAAGGTGGGTACTTGATAGGTAGATACATCGAAAAGTGAGCAGGCACCTTCGAGCGCGATGGTGGCATTTGCCGTGAGTACAATTCGCGTGGGATCCGGTACACGCACGCGGGCTGCGATACGTTCGGTGTACTCCCGAACAAGTGGCCCAAAATTCGAATACGTGCGGTTATCGTCCATCTTGCTCAAATAGGGAAGTACCTGATCAATGGACGGTAGACGTGGGCGCATCACAGGAATGAGCGAACTTGACAGTCCGACTTTGATGCTGCTCGGCTCCACGCTATGCAGTATGTCAGAGCAGCCTAGGAAGTCGTGTCCGTGATTGCGCGGTAGCCTTCGACGCGGTCATCTCCCAGAAATCAAGCATCGTTCATCTTCAGCACCGGTAGGGGTAGGACAAATGTAGGTGCCTGGGAAGTCGGCTAGCCACAACTAATAGCGGAACCGGAATATGGGTCGCTTGAAGTATTCGCCCCGATAGAGCGAGGTTCTCTCAGCTGAAGCCACGATTGACCCTAGATCGTCAGACGCGTGATCCACGCATTGATACCTAATGCCCTCGGGAGACGGCCCTGCCATCCAGATGGTCACGTTGCTGCGCAACTCTGCTGGGAGGGCATCAATGATTCGTCGCACGAAACCCTCAGGGTCGTCAGGATCGTGTAGCTCGAGAGCATGCTGGCCTCCCATCCGGTATCCGGATGAGAACCAGTAGTCGCCGAATTCCCGTACAGGTTTGAGCCAGTTTGTCAACCCGAATTCCCACCAAGTGTTGACGTCCTTCACGCCCAATAGACTGAAGTCGGATCCAGCGTGGTGCACGACATTAAAGTCAAGTACCGACGCTCCAGGCCAGCGGTGCGCGATCTGGCTGGGCGTGAATGATCCTTCAATAGTCGTAACGTTTTGCAAGCCGGCAAGTTGTGCTGCTAGTCGGACAAACTCGGCATGGAGCCCGTTTACCTCAAGCGCTATGACTTCTGACGTTGGATAGCGAGCGGCAAGCTCTAGTGTTTGATAGCCCGTATTAGCACCGAGCTCAACGATTGGGCCGTGGTCCTGACTCGCATCAAGCACTGAGGTCAGGAGCGCAAACCTGGGTCTGGGGTCTCTCCACTTTGGGTCTACATCCAGATCAGGAAAGTAGTGCCGAAGGCTTTCAGGGATTGGGTGGTAATTGCCATGCTTTGAATGAGTCATGTAGAGGTCGCGCATCCTCGCGACGAGATCATTGTCCCGGGACTCTGATGTCACCAAGCACCTCCCAGTTGAGTTGGATCCCATCCTGCAAGTTGAACCGCAAACGCCCGCGTCATCTGAACTTCGTGCGAGTCCTTGGAAGTTATCGAGAAGACGCGATCAACCGACACGGCACTCTCGACTAGTGAAGGGACCGCGTACACCGTAGAAGTTGGAAAGTTTTTCATCACGACATTAGTCCGGTTTAGATACTCCCGAAAGAAAGCCTCAATCACACCGCCTCCACTAGTGGCATCAAGTAGAAGCGGGCCCCAGAAGCGAGGATTAATCTCAATCAGGGTGTTTCCAAGTCCCCGAAATTCAGCCATGACAGGTCCAACGAATTCAATTTCGTTGAGAAACGACGTCATGATGGATGTGACGGACGCGAAACTTGAGGAATCACGATGCACAGCAAGGGAAACTGACTGCCCTCCTTCCTGTTGGAGGAGGTTTTCCTGCAGATAGTACGCGATTGAGCCCTCTCGGCTTCGGTGCCCGCACCAGTAGATAGAAGGCCCGGGGATGTATTCCTGAGCGAAGAATGCGTCGTGAGATCGGAGGAACTGCTCCCACTCGCTCAACGTATTGACTATGAATGGTCGCAGCGGATGCCCATTTACGATATTCACCCGAGGCTTTGCCACGAAAGGACGTTCCGAACTCAGTCCTTCAATTCGTTGGGCAATTGGTAGGTCATGATGCCTCACCAAGGTTTCTGAAAGGTATTCTTTACTGCTGAGGTGTCTGTAGGAGATTGATGACGTGCCTGGCAAGACAAGTTCAGGGATCAAATCACTTGACCACGAGTGAAGAGTGTCCAGGAGATATTCCGAAGTCGGAGCAAGAACGAGTTTATCCACGCCCAACGCCCTCACGAACTCTTGAACAGTCGCCGCTAGCTCCTCCGGTGTGATCGGCCTAGTTGAGCGTTCCACTACGTGGGCCTGTCGAAGGATGGCACCCGACGGAGGCGGCGTCTCGGGGTCCACGACTAAGCCAATTGGCGCGTCCGAGTCGACCGCCACTTGAGCCAGAACTGAAGCAGCTCTTGTATTAGTGCTCCACCAAATCAATAGTCCAGGACTGGCGCTTCGCCCGTAGCTCACGTGTCACCCATGCCGGAGAAGTGTAGTCCGGCGCCTTCGATAGCCACGATGGAACCAGAGGCCCTCTGAGGGTGGTGTGCCTCTAGGTGGGTAGAGGCGTTCTACTTGGACGAAGCCTGGAGAGTGTGCCTATCGACGCCGCGGCTACTTGCTTTGCCCTTCATGTTCCCTGTTCGTTCGCGTGGTGGCTTCTACGGAGCTATCTGAGTGACGGCCAGAATTCAACCGATGGGACACTCACTTCGATTGCGTGGCACAGGGACATTCCACTATTGCCCCTTTTCTCTTCGTCAACCGCAATTGCATCCACATCTGACGTCGATGTTGCATTATGGGTTGTTCGCTGAGGGTAGGCGCACTAAGACCCCACCAAGCGTTCCGGGCTTGGGTCAATAAGAACCTTGATCATAGTATTTGTGCAGACTTCCTCAACTTGGGTCCGCAATGTAGCCAGTCTCCAGACACATCAATCCATTTCTGTTTCAAGTGCTGACCCGTCAATCCGCGTGCAAGCGCCACCTGGTTTACGTCACGGGTTCCGCCACACAGGTGTCTTGGGTCGTGAGATGACTTGGATAGCCGTTACCGCCTCAATTCTTCGGCCTCTCCGCATTCTTCCCATTTCGAAATCCAGGAGAGATCAAACGCACAGCACGCTGGCAAGATGAATTAGGCATCAAGCCTTGCCGCTGTTTTGGTGAGCGGAGTCGAATGGATCTACTCTCAGGGCATGTCTGAGCATCCGACGAGGCACGAACGCAATAGGTTTCCTGTCGTTGGCCACATCGACACATTGCCTCACCGATTTCGTCCAAGATCAGCTCCGTCACAGGAGGTCGTAATGTCTCAGTGGAGATCAACCGATCCACTTGTGAGTGTCTGTGTTCCGACCTACAACCATGTGGATTACGTGAGTGACTGCCTGAATGGAATCTTGTGTCAAGAGACTACTTTTGCGTTTGAAATTCTTGTTCGTGATGATGCTTCGCAGGATGGCACTCAGGAGGTTCTCAAGCACTTTCAGTCTCTGTACCCTGACATCATCCAGTTGACGCTTAATGAACACAATGAATTTCCAGGTAAGCGACCGCTGGCGGCATTGATGGCCGTGGCTTCAGCTGAGTTCATTGCCCTGTGTGAGGGAGATGACTATTGGATTCGCGAGGATAAGTTGGAGAGGCAAGCCACCCTTCTCTTAGCGGATCAAGGTCGCTCGGCCGTGGCCCACAGTGTTGCTACTTTGCGGTCGAACGAGCTTGAGGTGCCGTCAAGCGAAGGTGGGCGCTGGGAATTTGTGAGAGGCGACATGCAGGCGATTGCCCATCTGCAGACAGTTTCTCTCATGTTTCGCCACCTCAAATTGAGCCACGAGGATCTGAACAAGGGCTTTTACGGCGATGTCATATTGAAGTCGCAACTGTGTAGTCGGGGCTCAATTCTTATCGAAAACAACTACTGTGCAAGCGTCTACCGGGTTCACTCTGGAGGTCTATTTAGTTCCCTTGACCCCAGAGAGGCGGATCGAAAAGGACTGATTAGTCACTTTGCCGCCGCCCAACTCTTGGCTGAGAGAGGAGATCGACAAGGTGCGGCGGACCTGTTTGCCCTGAGTGTCAGAGAGTCTGCAGAATGGTTTCAACGCAACTATGGCGTGGATATTGTCGGCAAAACCAGAGGGCAGTTGGGCACAAAGTTCCGGCTCTTTAATCGACTACGGAGTAAGTGGAGAACTTCTCCCATTGCACGCCGTTGGTACTTTCGATTGAAGGGCCGAAGTGATCCACGACTGTGAGCGTGCCTTCCGTAGAGTTCTTCTTGGACCAGGGGGCTGGTAGAGGGCTTTAGTGATTTCGTCTGGAAACCCTGGGATAAGAGCATGAATAGTGCAAGTGTGCCATTCATCGGTTCAACGCCCACAGTTTCCACTAGTGCATTTAGGGGCTAGCGATTCACTCGTCGAAATGTAACTGGGGTGAAGCAGCGGATCTGCCAATCCGCTAAGGCTGTTACCTTGGGTCCAAATGTCTGATTTGAGAGGGCGTAATCTTGACGGATCGGTTATCTCCGACAAGAGAGTCCCCTTTTGTTTTCGAGGGGATCCCTGTCCTTGTTCTTGCGTTCCGAAGAGCAGATGTCCTAGCTAAGACGCTCGAAGCCCTGCGTTTAGCCTCCCCGTCAGCGATTTACGTGAATGTCGACGGTCCGCGTGGCGATGTATCAGAAGATGCGACGAACGTCTTACGCGTACATCAACTGTTGGATGACTTTGAGGCTGAGTGCCCGGTGCATCTTCGCTACAATGAATCTAACCGCGGACTTGGCGTTGGCGTTTGCGAAGCGATTGACTGGTTCTTTTCGTTTGAGCACCACGGTGTCATTCTCGAAGATGATGTTTACATCAGCTCGTCATCTCTAGACCTTGCCAGACTGTTGCTGTTGGAGTTTGAGAGTCACGATGATGTTGGCAGCATTAGTCTGTTTAATCCAGTGCCAACTGGGGTTATAAGGGAACCGCAGGCGACCTATCGGTTCTCTAGCATTCCCTCAAGTCAATACTGGGGGACATGGAGGAATCGATGGCGAACAAGTAGGGAACTCCGTGATCCGAAGCAAGCGCGCATTCCCGAGAAGATGTTGAGTGAGGTAGGGGGCAAAAGGTTTGCTCAGATGTACTTAGCTAGCTGGTCGTCCACAACTAGTGTTGATGAGATTTCGTGGGAGGGGCGTTGGTTGGCAACGCACTTCTCGCAGGGCTGGATTGTCCCAACGACCAATGCGAACTACTCCCTTCACCTAGGTTTCAATTCCCTGGCGACAAATTCCATTGAGCAGCCCAGCTGGTATCCAACAGAGCTATCTGAGTGGAATGGTGCTTTAGATGCGCCTTTCACGAACCAGGTGGATCGGCACGCAGACCGTTGGTACTTGAATCGACGTTTTGGTCTCTCCGCACAAATGAGATTCCGGAGAACAGTGAGACGTCTGTTTCCGGGATTGACGACTTTCTGGCGTGGAAGGATGGTGAAGCAGATCCAGCCACCTGACTCGACCAAGGAGCAGAACGGACTAGACGCATTTAGGCAGTAGGAGTCCCTCTGCCTTGTCATCATCTAGTGCTGTGAATCGCGAGAAGATCTTCCTCCCATCTGGACTGGGAAAACTTTAGCTTGTAGCGCAACTTTGCATCTTGTGCCCAGCTACTTAACTGCTTTTCCCCGCAGAGTATGGATGCGATCTCCTCCGCCGCGACGCTTTCGTCAAGTGGAGAAATGACTCTCCCAGTTACGGCATTGTCGACTATCTCCGGCAGACCACCAGTCTCCGTCACAACGCATGGAAGACCATGGCGCAAAGCGTCGATCACGGCTAAGCTCATGTTTTCAATTGAGCTGTATTGAAAGTACAAATGACTTGACTCGTAGTAGTCCTGTGCGCTTAAGCGACTCCCAACAAATTCGATATGGGCCAGCGACGCGAACGATTCAGCGGAGCGGCGCGCGGCATCGAGCTGTGTTCCGTCCCCGACCCAAACGAAACGAACATTGTCGCGTCCGAGAATCTGGGATACCTCTACGGCAACTCGCACCCACTGCAGAGGTTGTTTGTAGTCCTCAACCATGGACACCGTGAGAACTTGCCATGGGGTCGATGGAACCGGTCGTGGAGGAAGTTCAGGACCACAAGAATTGACCAGTGTTAGAACTGGTACGTGTCGGCTATCCGTGTGCCATAAACGTTTGACGAGGTCTTGCTGAAAGTGCGAGACGCAAACCACCTGTGCAGTACGAGGGATCAGACGGCTGAGATACACGCGGGCCAGCAATTCCTGTCGCCTACCGTGAGGGTAAGTATGCAAGATGTAGATGCCGTTCGGAAGTGAGTCAAGGGCGCCAAGTAAGAGTCCGGGAGTTCCCGCAGAGACAACTATCCTTGTGAAGCCAGCTTGTGAAACGTACTCACGAAAGGCCCGCCTTTCACTGATGAAGCGTAGGGGGGACCACACTGCGGGACGTGCAAACTTTGACTGATGAAGCACCTGCGCATAAGTCACAAGCTGATAGCCGAAGGAGGAAGTGAGAGCCTCGATTTCAGGGTCGGCGTCGTTGAGAGTTGTGACGAGTGTGACCGCGGCACCCATCCGGTGATAAAAGTCAAGGAGCTGTTTGACGTAGGTCCTCGTGCCACCGATGGGGTAGTACTCAGCCACGAGCAGGACGTTTTCCCGGCTGAGAGGATTGACTACAGATTCGCTCATATGAGACCTCGCATCCATAGCTCGAGAGTGAGCAAACGCAGAGAAACCTGGTCCACCTTGCCGGAACGGCCTATCGGGGTGCGGATAGTTCCTAGGAGTTCAGTCTGATCGAAGGCACCTAGTCCAAGGAGAGCGGGTGATTGAAGAGATGATCCTTGCGCCTGCCAGATAGTGCGAATCCACTCACGGATAGGTGGCGTAAAGCCCATCTTGGGACGTTCCAGGACGTGTGCTGGTAGGACTCGCGATGCGAATTCCTTGAGCGCCGACTTCGGTGGTTGGTGCAGTACCTGGCCGTTTGCCATGGTGGATAAGGCGTACTCAGCGAGCCGGTAGTCGACAAGCGGCGTGCGACCCTCCACAGAGTGGGCCATAGTGAGTCGATCCATTTGCGCGAGGCCATTCGACTTCAGGTAGGTCTCGATCATTCCTAGACCAAATAGTGACAAGTATTGGGAAGAAGCAACGTGGGGGTATTCGAGCACTCCGTACATAGCGTGACCAGGAAGGAGTTCCTTTATTCTGTGCCGCACCGTGCTGTGTCCCACTTGGAGGCTGTAGAGCGGAACTCGGGATTCCTCACTCGATTTGTGCAGGGCTTGCCGAATAATCCGGTTTGTGCGCGTCCCGCCCAGATCA